>Ga0160475_100219_pt1 | contig 42086 bp, 32 predicted proteins | sample HID1975M_E11MG_FD_108254 | JGI IMG/M metagenome (GOLD analysis project Ga0160475, IMG submission 108254) | Enriched soil microbial communities from UW Madison campus, WI, USA - HID1975M_E11 MG | ecosystem: Environmental > Terrestrial > Soil > Unclassified | place: USA: Madison, Wisconsin... | reverse complement strand
CCTCACGGGTAGGGAAATCCAGGGCGACGATCAGGGGCGTCTGGCAGGCGGACATGGGCAGGGTCTCTTGGCAAGTCGAAAACGGCGCGCATTGTAAACGAAGTGACGCAGGCTTTGGGGCCCGCGGGTCACGGAATTGGCCCGGCGGCAGCTGGCTCCTATAATTGAACCAACGGAACGTGTTACTGCTCAAATTTCGTACAAGCACTGCCCCACCACCCGTTTAAGGAGAACGACAATGCCCTGGTATGCCTGGCTGATCCTCATCATAGCCCTCGGCTCCATCGTCGGTGGGCTGATGATGCTGCGCGATACGGCAAAAAAACTGCCATTGACTGACGAGCAACTGCGCAAGGTGCATGAGCGCAATGCCGAGGCAGATGCCAAGGATGCGCAGGACCGCTAAAAGGTTTAAGCATTGGGTTTTACAGCCGTTTTCAAGGCGGCTTTTTGACGACAACAGAATAGAACTTTTAACCCATTGTTTTATGGGATTTTTACTTCACCAAGCTTTATCCCTTCCAAACAAAAAACCGCCCCTGCCTCAATCACTCTTCAACAATGAAGGTGGTCCAGGCAGGAGCGGCCTTGTGTCGCGACGGGCTACAAAGCAGCCCCGTTTTCTGAAAGGCAACCCCACCCGCAGGCTGCCGTGCTGCCCCTTACTCCACCATCACCTTGTCCCGGTTACGCTCCAGCAACGCGTTCCCGATCCCCTTGATCTCCAGCAGTTCATCCACCGAAGCAAACGGCCCATTGGCCTCGCGGTAAGCCACGATGGCCTCGGCCTTGGCCTTCCCTATCCCGTTCAGCTCCTTCTGCAAGGTAAGCGCATCAGCCTTGTTCAGGTCCAGCCGCGGCGCCTGCTGGGCTTGCACCTGGGCCACCACCGGAGACGGCTCGAGCACCACCGCGGTACTGGCAGGGGCCGCGCTAAGGGAGAAAGACAGGCTGGCGAACAGCGGCAGCAACAGGTACGACAGAACGTTGTTACGCATTGATGAACACTCCTTGGGTTGGTCATTTTCCAGCAGCCGTTTTCCTTCGGCTGCGCAACAAACCCTAGCGGTTCTGCGATTTTGCAAACAGCGACTCGGCCCATTTAATCGTTACCGAATCCAACAGTAAAAAAAGCAACTTTGGCCACACGAAAATGATGGCGTTACGCCATATTTCAAGTTAACTTCATGAAAAAAAAGCGATAGCAAATCGCCGCCAGGTAAATTCCCCTTTAACCTGGGTTTCATTCAGACCAAACGCTGTTGTTTTTCCTACAAGCCTTGCCGGATAAGGCTCCCACCCGTTCGTCGTATACCTTGGTGATATTGACTTCATTGGCATGATGTCTGAATAACATCAAACAATCGTTTTTATTGATCATTTAAACAAAAATAGGATCCAATCCATCGATACTTGTCGGCGTTTTCCTTCGATCAGGGGAAAAAAACGTGCCAGATGGGATGTCATAGTGATGACGAAATGATAAATTTGCGGACTTAGGACAACCGCTTCGCTTGAAGGATCCGAGCAGAATGAATTTTTTTTCACCTCCCCCCTTGGCCGTGCCCGATTTCCGTCGAGCTGCGCCACCAGGCCACCCCAGGCCGATCTGAGTAACACCCGAGATCCTTACCGTTAGCGCCAGTTCCAACAGCCTTCACTCTCATACAGAAGACCGTCGCCGTGTCCCTCAAGACCCTCATCGTATTTGGCACCCGCCCAGAAGCCATCAAAATGGCACCGCTGGCCCTCAACCTTGCCCAGGACGACCGTTTCGAGTCGCGCGTCTGCGTCACTGGCCAGCACCGCCAGATGCTTGACCAGGTACTGGAGCTGTTCGAGATCACGCCCGACTACGACTTGAACATCATGAAGCCCGGCCAGGACCTGACCGATGTGACCACTGCCATCCTGCAGGGTCTGAAACCTGTGCTGGCCGAGTTCAAGCCCGACGTGGTGCTGGTGCACGGCGACACCGCAACAACCCTGGCCACCAGCCTGGCCGCCTACTACCAGCAAATTCCGATCGCCCACGTGGAAGCAGGCCTGCGCACCGGCAACCTGTATTCCCCTTGGCCAGAAGAAGGCAACCGCCGCCTGACCGGTGCCCTGGCCGCCCTGCACTTCGCGCCTACCAGCAACTCGCAGGAAAACCTGCTGCGTGAAGGCACCGACCCCGCGACCATCTACACCACTGGCAACACGGTGATCGATGCGCTGCTGGAAGTAGTCCGCAAGCTGGAAAGCCCAGCACTGAAAAGCCAGTTCGAAGCCCAGTTCAGCTTCCTGAACCCAGAGCGCCGCATGGTGCTGGTCACCGGCCACCGCCGCGAGAACTTTGGTGGAGGCTTCGAGCGTATCTGCCAGGGCCTGGTACAGACCGCGCGTCAATTCCCTGACGTGGATATCGTCTACCCGGTCCACCTGAACCCGAACGTACGCGAACCGGTTAACCGCTTGTTGGCCGACGTCAACAACATCCACCTGATCGAGCCGCTGGACTACCTGCCGTTCGTCTACCTGATGACCCGCTCGTACCTGATCCTCACCGACTCCGGCGGCATCCAGGAAGAAGCCCCGGCGCTGGGCAAGCCGGTGCTGGTCATGCGTGACACCACCGAGCGCCCTGAAGCAGTGGCAGCAGGTACCGTCAAGCTGGTGGGCACCGATGTGGCATCGATCACCGAAAACCTGGCGAAACTGCTCACCGACGAGGCGACCTACCGCGAGATGAGCTTCGCCCACAACCCCTACGGCGATGGAAAAGCGTGCGCGCGAATCCTCGACGCACTCTCCGCATTCTCTAACTCCAAGGACGCAGCATGAGCTTCAACAAGATTTCCGTCGTAGGCCTGGGCTATATCGGCCTGCCAACCGCCGCCGTTTTCGCCGCTCGCAAGAAGCACGTGATCGGTATCGATGTTAACCAGCACGCGGTCGACACCATCAACCGGGGCGAAATCCACATCGTCGAGCCTGAGCTGGACATGGTGGTACACGCCGCCGTAACCGAAGGCTACCTGCGCGCCTCCACCGTGCCGGAAGCAGCCGATGCCTTCCTGATCGCCGTGCCGACGCCGTTCATGGATGACCACCAGCCGGACCTGAGCTACATCGAGTCCGCGAGCAAGGCAATCGCGCCTGTGCTGAAAAAGGGTGACCTGGTCATCCTGGAGTCCACCTCCCCGGTCGGCGCTACCGAGCAGATGGCGTTCTGGCTGGCCCAGGCTCGCCCAGACCTGAGCTTCCCGCAGACCCACGGTGAAGATTCCGACGTGCGCATCGCCCACTGCCCTGAGCGCGTACTGCCAGGCCACGTACTGCGCGAGCTGGTGGAAAACGACCGCATCATCGGCGGCATGACCAGGAAGTGCTCCGAAGCAGCTGTACGCCTGTACCGCACCTTCGTCGAAGGCGAGTGCATCATCACCAACGCCCGCACTGCCGAAATGTGCAAGCTGACCGAAAACAGCTTCCGTGACGTGAACATTGCCTTCGCCAACGAACTGTCGATCATCTGCGACAAGCTGGACATCGATGTGTGGGAGCTTATTCGCCTGGCCAACCACCACCCGCGCGTCAACATTCTGCAGCCTGGCCCAGGTGTTGGCGGCCACTGCATCGCCGTGGACCCATGGTTCATCGTCAGCCAGACCCCAGAGCAGGCGCGCCTGATCCGCACCGCCCGTGTGGTAAACGACAGCAAGCCTGAGTGGGTGATCGACAAGGTCAAGATGGCCCTGGCCAACTTCCTGATCAAGAACCCGGGCAAGTCCGCCCAGCAAGTGAAAATCGCCTGCTACGGCCTGGCCTTCAAGGCTGACATCGACGACCTGCGCGAAAGCCCGGCCCTGAGCATTGCCGAGCGCCTGGGCAACGAACTGGAAGCCACCCTGCAACTGGTCGAGCCGAACATTGAAGCGCTGCCACAACTTCTGGCCCGCCATGAACACGTGGACTTCGACTACGCCCAGGACAGCGCCGACATCCACGTGCTGCTGGTGAAGCACCGCGAATTCCGCGGCACCTTCAACGTACGCGATGCAGCGTTCGTGATCGACGCCGCTGGCGTTACCCAGGCCTGATGGACCCAACCGCATGAACAACCCCACGCTTGAGAAACCTACCGTGAACACAGAGCTGCCTTCACCTTTGGCCGATATTCATGACCGCGTGATGGAAGCCTATTACGGCAAGCTGGGGGATCAGTTCATGCGCGAAACGCAGTCCCGCATCCACTGGATCTGCGCCCAGGTCAAAGGGCGTCGGATCCTGGATGTTGGCTGCTCGCAGGGTATCGTGCCCCTGCTGCTGGCGCGTGAGGGTTGCCAGGTTACCGGTGTGGACACCAGCCCGCAGGCCATTGAAGAGGCCAAGGGTTACCTGTCTGCCGAACCTGCCCACATCCAGCAGAACGTCACGTATATCAATTCAGACTTCCTCGCGCTGGATACGCTCGAGGTTGAGCCGGACACCGTTGTCATCAGCGAAGTGCTCGAACACCTGGTACGGCCGGAGTTATTCGTCGAAAAGGCCTACGACCTGCTAAAGCAGGGTGGCCGGCTGGTGATCACCGTACCGTTCGGGGTCAATGACTTCATTGACCACAAGCACACATTCTACCTGATGGAACCGTTCCGCCTGCTGGCGGAGCACTTGCAGATCATCGAAGTGAAGATGCTTGGCAAGTGGCTCGGCATTGTTGCTGTGAAGAGCGAGGCGCATAAACCTGGGACCATCGACTCGCTGACTGTCGAGCGTGTGCGTGAACTGGAAAAGGCGTTTGAGTCGATTGAGCGCACGCTGCGTGGAAATCTTGGCGCCATCGGCAAGCGGCTGGACGAAGCGAACAAGAAATATCGCACCGCCACAGAGCAGATTGCCCAGCTCAAGCCGGAGGCGCAAAAGGCTGAAGCGCTGTCCAAGCAACTGCAGACACGCGATGCCGACATCGCGAACCTGCAGAAGTCGAACCGTGAAATTCTCGAGACCAAAGCGCAACGAGTACAAGAACTTGAGGAAATCCGCCAGCGGCTGGATGAAGCGAACAAAAAGTACCGCGCGGCCACTGAACAGATCGCATTGCTGAAACCTGAAGCACAAAAAGCTGAGGCGCTCGCTCTCCAGGTTCAACAGCGTCAAGCGGAGTTTGTTGCCCTTGAACAGTCGACCAAGGAATCCTTGGAAGCCAGTGTTCGTAATGTTCAGGAGCTAAGCAGCGAACTCGACGCATTAAGATCTCAACTAGGGGAAGCCAACGAGCGGTGCCTTACCGCCTCTGAACAGTACTCCCAGCTTGAGCAACAGTTTGCGGCACTCGAAAAAGCTCGCCAGCAAAGCCTTGCTGAAGCAGAACACCGACTCAAGGAGTTACAGGCCCAGCACGCTCAGGCCTACGATGAACTTGACGCTGCCAATCAGGAACTTGGCAAACAAGCCCAGCGCAATGCAGAGTTGAACGAAGACCTGCGACTGGCGGTAGGCAACCAACTGACGCTCGAAGAGCAGCTGTTGGCGACGCAAGCTGAATTGAAACAAGCTCAGCAAAACAGTCAGGCCAAGGCAGGCCGCATCGACCAGCTGAGCACAACGCTCAGTGCGCGTGACGAAGCACTGGAAGTGCTGCAGCAGTCGCATCGCTTGGCTGAGGAGCAGTTACAGGCCACCACGGCGCAGTTGCAGCAATCGCAGCAAAATTGCGGTGAGCAAGCAGGTCGTATTGACCAGCTGAGCTCGACACTTAGCCAACGCTCCAAAGAGCTGGAAAACCTGCAGAGTGTGCAACGCTCTGCCGCAGAGCAACTGCAGTCGACTCAAGCGCAGCTTCAGCAATCGCAGCAGAAGACCGATACCCAAGCAGAACGCATCAACCAACTGAGCTCGGCGCTGGGTCAGCGAGAGAGAGAATTGGAGTCATTGCAACAGCTGCATCAGGCGACTGAAGAGCAATTGCGTGCAACAACCCAGCAGCGAGCAGTTGCAGAAGAGCTGGCGACCCAAGAAGCCGCCAATCTGGCAGCATTGCAAGTACAGCATCATGCCTTAGAGCGCCAGCTCCAAGAGCTTTGCGATGCCCACGTACAAGCGCAAACAACCAACGACATGCATGTCGAAAATATTGCTGCCCTCCACGGACGTCAGGCAGAGCTTGAAGCTGAGCTGGAAAGCCAAGCGAAGCAATCGAGCACCTTGCTGTCACAAAGCCAACAAGTTATTGACGACCAGACCAATATCAACGCGGCGCTGCGCACGCGCCAGGCTGAACTCGAAGCCGAAATGGAAAGCGAATTGGAGTATATGAAGGAATTGCAGGCTCAAAGCCAGCGGGCTAATGCCGCTCAGGCTGAAATTATCGCTCTGTTGAAAACACGCCAAGCCGAGCTGGAAGCTGAGCTGAAAGACCACCGGCAAGCCATGAACAAACTGCAGACCCAGAGCCTGCAGAACCAAGCTGCACAGGACGATACCATCTCCGCGTTGCAAAACCGCCAATCCGAACTGGAAAGCCAGTTGCAGGAAATGGGCGAAGCTTACGCCCGCAGCGAGCGTGAGCACGCTGCACAGGTCAACACCATCAATTCGCTAGTCGAACATCGCAGTGGCCTCGAAGAACAGCTTCAAGCACTGATCCTGGCTAACACCGAGGCAGAGGCTGCAAAAGCTGAACAGGCAGAGGCAATTACATCCCTTAATGAGGCCAAGGACGCTCTTGAGGAGCAATTGACGCTAGAAAGCACCAGCCGTCAAGCAGCTGAAGCGAGCCTTGCCGCCACCAATGAGCAATGGCAAGCATTGCGCCTGCAACTTGAAAACGAGCTCAACTCGTCCAAGGCAGGCCTCGGCGCTGCGAACATGAAATATCGCACCGTGACAGGCGAGCAGATCCCCCACCTCAAGGCCAATCTTAATCAGTTGCTGGAACGCAGTGCCGCTCAGCAGCGCAAGATCGACGAGTTGAACGCGAATCTGGAACGCGCCAATACTCAGCGTCACCTTGCCGAGCAGCGCTTGGTCAAGACCAGAGCAAGCATGACGTATCAGCTGGGCTACCAGATCAAGAACAGTGCAAGCTCTCTGGGCGGCTTGGTCAAGCTGCCTGTACGTCTGCTGCGCTTGTATCGTAAGGCCAACCAACAACGCCAGCAAAATGAGCAAAAACTGCTTTCCAACGAACCGCTAAAGGCACTCCTGCCGCCAGCGCCTGTCGTTCAGGATGAAAACTACCTCAAGCTGCCAGCCGCCCTACCAACTAGCCAGCAGGCCCGCACGACCCTGCTGCGTCAGCCCGACCAGCCCGTCAGCCGTCTGAAAGTGGCCTGCGTCATGGATGAGTTTACCTTCGGCTCCTACCGCTATGAATGCGACCTTCAGCCGCTGACGCCCGCTAACTGGAAAGCTGAAATCGAAGGCTTTGGCCCGGAACTGCTGTTTATCGAGTCGGCTTGGCGCGGCAAGGATGACCTGTGGGGCAGCAAAGTTGGCCACAATGGTCAGGAGTTGCAGGACATTTTGGCCTGGTGCCGTCAGAACAAAGTGCCGACCGTGTTCTGGAACAAGGAAGACCCGGTTCACTTCGAAACCTTCCTGACCACCGCCAAGCAGTTCGATCACGTGTTCACCACTGATATTGACTGCATTCACCGCTATAAAGGCGCACTCGGCCACGACCGTGTGTACCTACTGCCGTTCGCCTGCCAGCCTGCGCTGCATAACCCGATCGAACTGTACGAGCGCAAAGACGCCTTCTGCTTTGCCGGTGCCTACTATGCCCGTTACCCGGAGCGGACCCGCGACTTGGGCAACTTTGTGTGCGAGCTGCCGAAGTTCCGACCACTGGAAATCTTCGACCGCAACTTCGGCAAAAACGACGTCAACTATCAGTTCCCGGAAGAGTACCAGCCGTACATCGTCGGCACTCTGCCCTTCGAGAAAATCGACACGGCGTACAAGGGCTACCGCTACGCGATCAACCTGAACTCAATCAAGCAGTCGCAATCGATGTTTGCCCGTCGCGTGTTCGAGTTGCTTGGCTGCAACACCCTGACCGTCAGCAACTTCTCCCGCGGTGTACGCCTGCTGTTCGGCGACTTGGTGGTCACCACCGACAACGGCGAAGAGATGTTGCGCCGCCTGCAACTGCTGGCCGAAGACCCACTGAACAGCGACAAGCTGCGGCTGGCTGCCCTGCGTAAGGTAATGCAGGAACACACCTACACCCAGCGCCTTGAATACGTGATGAGCAAAGTTACCGGTACAGCCAAAGCCCAGCGATTGCCGGAGATCGTCGTTGTCGCTGAGGCTCAGGACCGACAGCAATTCGACATGCTGCGCGCTCATCTGGACCGTCAGTCTTACACCCAAGTACGCATGGTCATCATCAGCGATGCCTACCAGAGCAGCATCGTGAGCGACGACCCTCGCATTCTGGTGCTTAAGCCAGCCCAGCTGAAAAAAACCTCACTGGGTGAGCTGGTAGGTAATACACCCTGGGTCGCTGCATTTGTGCCTGGCGACTACTACGGCCCGAATTACTTGCTCGACCTGGCATTGGCAACCCGTTATAGCCTTGCACAAGTCGTCGGCAAAGCCGCCCACTTCACCTGTAAGGGCCAGAATGCCGAATTGCTGTCGAACGAGCAGGCCTATCGCCCAACCCAGACCCTGAAAGCCCGCCGATCGCTAGTTGCAACTGAGATCGTTGCCGCCCAGCCTCTACTGAGCTGGCTGAAGAACCTGCCATCGCTGCAGTACACTCATGCCCGAGCCGTAGCTATCGACCCGTTCAACTACTGCGAAGGCGGCGCTGTGCACCATGAACGCATCCGCGCCAAGGTCAACGACCTTGAGTTAAACCTCGGCATGACAATCGACGAGTTGCAGGCTCGCGCGCAGTCCATCGCACCGCTGGAAGTGAGTCGTGATGCGCCTGAAATCAGCGGCCGCGGCTTGGCCGAAATGTTCGGCGTCGCCCGCAACAAATTCCTCGAACTCACGGTTGATGGTGATAATTGGCGCGTGTATTCCAAGCTCGCAGACGGCAAGCACGAGTACATCTACGCGAAGCAGGAAAGCAGCGTTGAAGAACTCGGCTGCGTTGACGGTAAACTGAAACTGTTCCTTGACTGCACCCCGGGCCTGAACCTGCAACTGGTTGTATTGTTCCTGGATGCGGACAAGCAGCGAATCAGCCACGTCATGCAGTATGCCAACCGTAACCAGACTGCTGATGTACCACCAGAAACGGCCTACATTCGCTTCGGTCTACGTGCCTACGCAGCGGGCAGCACAGAGCTGAAAGCATTGGTACTCGGCCATCGCAACCTGCAGCCTTCGGAAATGATGGGCCGCGGCGACCACTTGCTGCTGACCAACCACTATCCAGCTTACGCAGACCTGTACCGCAACAAGTTTGTGCATAGTCGTGTGTCGGCGTATCAGCAACAAGGCGTCGATGTAGATGTATTCCGCCTGCGCGACAATGAGACCGTCAGCTACCACGAATTCCAAAACATCGACGTGGTGACCGGCTGCCGCTCTACCTTGGCAAAAATGCTTGAGAAAAACCGCTACAAGTCGATTCTCGTTCACTTCCTGGACGAGAATATGTGGAACGTGCTGCGCCCGTACCTGAACACTACCCAAATTACCGTGTGGGTGCACGGTGCTGAAATTCAGCCATGGTGGCGTCGCGAATACAATTTCAGCACCGATGAACAGCTGCACCTGGGCAAGCTTGCTAGCGAAAAACGCATGACATTCTGGCGCGGGATTCTCCAGTCGATGCACAAGAACCTGAAACTGGTATTCGTGTCCCGCTACTTTGCAGAAGAGGTCATGGAGGACCTTGGCTTCCGCCTGCCGGAAGACCAGTACGAGATTATTCACAACCCGATTAATACTGAAAATTTCAGCTTCGTTCAGAAAGCACCTGAGCAGCGTAAAAAGGTATTATCTATCCGACCGTACACCTCGCGGACCTACGCCAATGATTTGACCGTCAAAGCTATTGAGCTTTTGGCTGAAAAACCGTGGTTCAATGACATGACGTTCCGTCTCGTCGGAGACGGGCCACTGTTTGAAGAAACTCTTGCACCACTGCGCTCTTACTCAAACGTGCACATCGAGCGTGGCTTCCTCAACCATGGGGAAATCGCCGCACTGCACAAGGAGCACGGGATATTCCTGTGCCCGAGCCGTATGGATACCCAAGGCGTATCGCGAGACGAAGCCATGGCCTCCGGTCTTGTCCCTGTCACTACCGGTGTGGCAGCAATTCCGGAATTCGTGGACGAGGAAAGTGGGTTTGTCGTCGAACCGGAAAGCGCCATACAACTGGCCGAGGCCCTTGAACGCATGTACCTGGATCAAGCGCTTTTCTCCACTTTGTCGCGCCAAGCTGCAGAACGCGTGCGCGGACAAAGTGACTGGAGAAAGATGGCCGCCCTTGAACTGAACACATTCCGAGACGTTTGAAGTAGATATGAGCAAGTCTTTGAAACATTACGTTTTCACCAACTTTGGCATCGGAATCAAGGATGAGCTGTGGTTGTCGTATCGGCTGGAAATTTTCACCAATACGGTCTTCCCCTCCCTCGCCAACCAGCGCAACAGAGACTTTGAGTGGACAATCTTCATTGACGAAGCTCTTCCTGTACTGCATCAGGCACGCCTAGAGGCGGCCATAATCGCATCTGGCCTGAACGCCAAGACGCTGAAGGTCAGCGACTACTCGCTGACCAACAAAGAAGTAACCAAGCTTCTTGCGCAAACACGCGAAGATATCGTGCTCACTTCTAGAATTGATGATGACGACTGCATTCATGAAGATGTAATCGACACAATCCAACGGCATGCTCGCTCAAGCGAGCATGCCGAAGAGATGCTGCTGATTTCGCTGCACAACGGCTTGGAGTTCCTGCCATCTGATGACTGTTACCGGGCTGTCACCTATGACACATTGGCCTTGGCGCTGACGCTCGTTGACAAGACTCGCGGCACCAAGAGCCGGAGCATCACTCAGTATGCACACCACATGGTGGTCGACACACTGAAAAAGCAGGAAATCAATGCAAAGCATATTCTGCTGAAATCAAAACAACCGCTTTACACGTACACCAAGCATCCGTTGAGCGACTCGTACTTCTTCGGAGCGCGCGCGCGCATTCTCGGCGACACCAATAAAACGAAAGGTTTGAAAGAATCGCAGTTGCGCGCTTTCGGGTTGAGCCAGCAGCGGTTGGATTTCCTGTCCGCGCTCCTCAAACAATCGCCGATCGGTATGCCGCATAAGTACCTTGAAAAGCTTGGGAACGTGCGCAATCAGATCAAAGTCGAGCTCAACAAGGGCACCGAAAGCCCTAATGAAAATCTTGACGCTCTGATGGCGCGCAAAGCAAAACTCGAACGCACGGCTGTTCGACCGAATCCGGCAGGGCCGCTCAAGGAAAAAATTCGAGTTGCCATTCTGGGATCATGCGTCACCCGAGATTTGTTCGAGTTTCAGAAGAGCACGCTAGACGCGTTTGAGATTTGCTTCTACATGGCGCGCTCCTCCGTCGTTTCCTGGATGGCCCCGCCTTGTTTCGATCCAAAACTCGGCATAGATGCGAGTTCATTTGAAGGCAAGCGCTCCCATTGGGATCAGCACAAACTGCATTGGCAGCTACTCGAACAGGCCCGTCCGGACATCGTGATCATCGACTTTATTGATGAACGAATTGGGATAGTTCAACACCAGAGCTCGCTCATGTCGGCCAGTGGACCGCTGCTTAAGGCCTTGGAACGCAAGAGCATTCCTCATGAGATCAAGCGCCCCTGGAGCCCTGAGATAAAACAACTGCGAGATTGGGCACTGCCTGCCTTCCTGGAGCGGGTCGCTAATATTTGTCCGAACATCTTCGTTCACAGAGCAGTATGGGCGAATCAGTACAAGAAAGACTCTAGCCTTGAAAGCTTCAAAGGTGGGGAGTTCGAAAAGTTGATCGAGCTTAACAACTCTGTCATCGATCCAATGCTCGCAACCCTCGAAGACTCGGCAACCGCTGTTGAACAGATCGGCGGTCTCGAAGCCGGGCTGGTGGCCGGCGGTGATCATAAATGGGCTTTCTGTCCATACCACTATGACAGCACCTACTATAAAACTGTTGCCAAGCAACTGCTTGCACGAATCATGAGTTGATCCAAAGGAATAATGGAAAGATGAAAATCAAAACTGCTGCTCTGCTCTCTCTGCTCGCCCTTGCGATTTCCGGTTGTGACCAGCAAACCGCTGACGCCTCCAAAACTGACAACCAAGCGGCAGAAGCAGTACAACCAGCACAAGCCAAAGCTGAACTGAACCTTGCTGACGGTTCGATCTTGCAGCTGAATGCAGAGCACATGAAGTCCTACGCGAAGCCCAACAGCGCAGGCAAACTGAGCATGCACGAATACAGCTATCCCATCGCTGACAAACTCGCCGAAAATGATGTGTACATGCAGTTGCAGAACGCCGGCTTCACCCGCAAGGTGATCAGCAATGACAGTTCGCAATTCAAAGTGCAGTACTACAAAAAAGACCTGCCAGTGATCGGGGGCATCTACACTACTGTCAATAGCAATGAAAAAGTCGCAACCATCGCAACTATTTACTGGCAAGAAAAATGATTCAGCCGGCGTCGATTTATTCCATTGAAGGAATCATCCACCGATGAAACTTCAGCACCATATTAAGTCGACGCTGGGCTGGTGCCTGTCGATAGGCATAAAGCTATTGCGGGTTGTGCCCTTTACAACTTTAACTGTGCAAGTCACAACCTTGGCGAGCCAGATTTTTCTGTTACTCGCCTTTTTCCTGCCTCTTAAGGTGATTATCCTATTAGGCTCCGAAAAAATACCGAATTACTTCCCCAGCGCCTTACAGGCGGTGAAGAAAGGCCACCTGATTGTATCTCTTAGTGCGGCTGCAGCCGTGTGTTATGTACTCTACTTGCTCAGCGAACTGTTGATCGCCTATTGCTGCCGCCGAGGCGCGCGGACGTTACTATCACGCAGCGCAAAGCTGAACATGTTCGAGAATCAGGAAAAGATCGCAGCCTATGCGTACTCGAAGTTCACGCGAGCGATGGCCTCTGCTCTCTTTTTCATAATTAGTGCCGTGGTGCTTCTGATAATCTACCCAAAGCTACTGGTCGTCGTGCTGGTATATACGACCTTGGCCACACTTTTGTGCGTGGCCGCGTACAACTTAAGCCCTGTCATTCAAGTGCAATTCCAGCAAAACCACGGCAACATCCTCAATGCACTATCAGCCACTGGCTTTCTGCTAAGTTTCTTCTGCCTGGTTGCCGACTTTCTGTACTTCCCGCACCAGCGTATCTTTCACGCGGTTATTGCGGTACTTGTCATGCGCCAAGCCCTGCAGCGCTTGACCAGCATGGTGCAAGATCTTGTCAGCCTGCGCATTCAGCATCGTCAGATCAATGCCATGTTCTTCCAGTCCCAGCCCTTGCTCGAACAACGGCAGAATAACCATCAACTCGAATGCCTCCTCGGCCCATCCAGTCGTCAGGCCTGGGTAGAAAAGCTGATGGACCACGCGGGTATCGATGCCCACAACGGCCTGGAAATAAGCTGGCACCAAATTGATGCTGTTGATGTCTATGCATTTCACATCACCGTATTGAACAGCGACGAGCCCCAAGAGTATTTGGCTAAGCTGTTCGGCAATAATATTTCCACATTGGCTGAACAAGAGCGCTTGCTCCTGGGGTGCCAACCGAACCTTCCGTCACTCAAATGGCTAGGGCACTACCTCCTGCATGGGATCGACTGCCACTTGTTCCAACTGAATGGCCACAAAAAGCTGATCCGCCGTCAGATAGGCGATGGCGTCGTAGCAATCAATGAGCAGCTCCTTCGGTGTGAACCCGCAAGCGAATTAATACTGCGTTTTAGCCGCACCCGTCCGTACCTGGAGCAACGCCTCGAGAGAAGCATGATAGAAACGCTGCGTTTCGTATGCTCTACCCCGGAAGATGCAGTAAAGGTTGAGCGATTTATTGATTCTTTCGACTGCATTATCAAAAGGCTCAGCTCCTTGCCACGGCAGATCGTGTCGCTGGACATTACTTCAGAGGCATTGCTTATCTCAGCATCACAGCAGTATCAACTTAGTCACTGGAGCAGCTGGCGCATTGAGGCGGTTGGTAGCAACTGGCCAGTTGTCGAAAAAGAGCGTCTTTGCGAGGCGATTGAATCAGCTCGCTGCGAGCGCCCAAGCCTGGCAAATACAACTACCAACGATGTGATTCTGTCAGCATTCATGTACAGCTTCGAAAGATTCCTGCTCAGGAAAGATTACCCAGCTGCCTTGAGGTTACTGGATGACATTCTTGCCGCCAATCCGGCAGTCCTCCACCCAGCAGTCAGGCAGGAGTGCGTTCAATGAAAAAAATCGCCATGATCGTCTGGAACGAGTTTCTTAATGATGCCCGAGTGCTCAAGGAGGCCCAGACGTTACAGAGTGCAGGATACCAAGTTCGCGTCTTTGCCTTGCACACGCCCGGTGTCACACGGCAACAAGAGCGCCTGGAGGGTGGAATTGAAGTATTCCGCGTGGCGCGTAGCCCGCTCTGGCGATTGCGCAAACGCAAAATCGCTTCTGCTCCAGCCCCCAGCACCAGCAAAAGCCAAGGGCCCATTCGCAAGCTAGGTTTCAAGCATCAAATGTTGCGTCTGGTCGCCCGCGCCTGGACTCACACAGCGCTGCTGGCGCACATGGTCCGTTTTCGCGCAAACGTGGTGCACTCGCACGATGTAAACACGTTGCCAACTGCCTGGCTGGCCTCCCGTATGAGCCGTGCCCGCCTGGTCTACGACGCTCATGAGATCAGCACCAGCCGTGAAGGCTACGATAGTTTTCGCAAATTGGTGGGTATGGTCGAGAAGCGACTTATGCCCAGAGCGGATGGCACTATCACGACCACAGATGCCCGCGCCAAGTACTTTGCCCGGGCTTATCAAGTAACACGTCCGACAGTGCTGCAGAACCGGCCCCGGTTAACGCGCTGCGGACGCACAAATCGGATTCGTGAAGAGCTTGGCCTCACTGAGCAATGGCCAATCATTGTTTATCAAGGTGGCCTGCAGCAGGGTCGTGGTCTTGAGAAGCTCATTCGTACCGCAGGGAACGTTCCAGACGCTTATTTCGTGCTCATTGGTGGGGGGCGCCTGGCCCACAGCCTGAGTCAGATCATTGAAGAACTCGAACTGCAAGACCGGGTACGCATCATCCCCACAGTACCGCTGGCAGAGCTTCCGAGCTACACGGCCTCAGCGGATATCGGTGTGCAACCCATTGAGAACACCTGCCTCAATCACTACACCACCGACTCGAACAAACTGTTCGAATATCTGATTGCCGGGCTACCCGTTGTGGCGACGGACTTTCCGGAAATCCGTCGTATTGTGCGAAAGAATGATGTTGGCGTACTCGTTCCCGCCAATGATCCGACGAGCCTAGCACACGCCCTGAACGTATTGGTTTCTGATGTCAGTCTGCGTGAGGCTTATGCAGAAAATGCGCGTTCGACTGCTGCCACTTTGAATTGGGAGGAGCAGGAGTCGCGGCTGATTGATTTGTATAAAAAGGTTCTTTCTTCGGACTCATTAGCGCTGCAGGCAAGATCATGACCACACGGATCCTCCTGCTGAGTTTTTACTACCCACCGGACCTTTCTGCGGGCTCGTTTCGTGCTGAGGCGCTTGTCAATGCGCTTCGTACCGAACTTGGCGATCACGTCGACATTGAGGTAGTTACCACTCAACCTAACCGGTATCACTCCTTCACAGCCAACGCTGTGAGCATTGAACGCTCGCCACTCCTGACAATCAGACGTATAGATGTGCCTGCACACCGCAGTGGTATCAGGGACCAAGCATTGGCGTTTGCCAGCTTTGCCGTTAATGCGTTGAAGATTACTCGCAAGAAGAAGTACGACCTCGTTTTTGCCACTTCATCGCGATTGATGACAGCATCTCTTGGTGCCCTGATCGCGAAACGAAACGGATGTGGGCTCTATCTCGACATTCGCGACATCTTGGTCGATACGTTGCGCGAGCTGCTGCCCTCACGTTGGGGCCAATTATCGGCATCCATTTTCTCTCCAATAGAGCGGTGGACCATCAAGCAAGCAACGAGGGTCAACCTGATCTCTCCGGGCTTTCTGCCTTACTTCAATACCCGCTATCCTGGACGTGAGTTCACGCTCTATACCAATGGTGTGGATGAACTATTCATCAACCACCCGCAGGCGCCCCAGCTGCCAGCGCTGCAGACACGCTCTGAGCGGCTGCAAGTGGTATATGCGGGCAATATTGGAACTGGCCAAGGGTTAGATCAAATTCTTCCAGAACTGGCCAAGCGCCTGAATGAAAAAGTCGATTTTCATCTGATAGGGGCCGGGAGCGCTCTGGAGAGCTTGAGAAAGGCGCTTGCACGCGCTGAAGTAGAGAACGTGCGCATATCGCCGCCAATGAAGCGCGATCAATTATTACGTGTTTATCATCAAGCTGATGTTTTGTTTCTTCACCTGAATAACCTCAAGGCCTTCCGCCGCGTACTCCCCTCCAAGCTTTTCGAGTATGCCGCCACTGACAAACCCATCTGGGGTGGGCTGTCGGGCTACGCAAGTCGATTCGCGCAAAAAAGAATTAAAAATGTGGCATTGTTTCCGCCATGCGATGTTGATGCCGCAATTGAGGCACTAAAAGGCTTGGCACTGCAGAAGACATCACGCCTTGATTTCGTACAACAGTACTCGCGCACAGCAATCAAAAAAAGAATGGCCCTGGACGTGCTGCAAATTTCTCCAAAATATCTTGCTCACTCATCGGGCGTACGACTGGGTAGCACCGCCGAACACACCAACCTGCTGGCCACCGCTGAGAATCCAGTAAAGGTATCGCCCCTAAACTAACTCCCACGGCCTGCCCGCTGCCACCTCACAGGATCTAAATAAGAAAATGACAAGCGGACCTCAGTAATATCTCTATCCGATCTGGAGGGGATTCGGGTTGTTGCCGCCGTGATCGTTATGATCCTGTACATTGCTCGGGTTTTACCAGCCATTTACTAGACTTACGCGCTCGCCCACATTAACCTACCGCATGCCGGGGTAGGCTATTGGTAATGATGCCTGTAGCAGGCCAGCGGAAAACGCCACATTCGCTCAGGTGCGCCCGTTGCTGCGTCTGTACTGATCGGGTGTACCGTATGAAGCTTGACGTATTTCATTCAACAGAGGTCAATCAACCACAACATGTGAGGGCTGTGATCATTCAGCGCGTTACCGTCTACATATTCCAGTTCAAGATTAATGCCCGCAACCTTTAAACCAGTACCCAACTGTTAGAAGGACTAGGCTAAAAATAAATCAAAACGGTATCATCGCCATCTTTGATGGTGCTAGGGGTTCAATAAATGCATGCCAAGCAATTGGCCTATCGTCCAGACATTGATGGACTGAGGGCTCTGGCCGTTTTGGCCGTTACAATCTTCCACTTCAACAAGCAGTGGCTACCCGGCGGCTTCGTCGGTGTCGACATATTTTTCGTCATTTCAGGATTTCTGATCACTGGAATCATCTATGGAAAAGACGCCGGCTTCTCTTTTGCAGACTTCTACGGTCGGCGAGTACGTCGAATCCTTCCTGCAGCGATATTCGTGACGGCAGTGACGCTGCTAGCTGGATCGATTCTGTTTTTGCCGGCAGACGTCAAGAACCTTTCAGGTTCCGCGATCGCTGCCGCACTTTCAGCCGCCAACGTCTACTTCTGGCTGTTTTTGGACACTAGTTATTTCGCGCCATCCTCCGAGACCGTGCCGCTGCTGCACATGTGGTCCCTAGGTGTAGAAGAGCAGTTCTACATGGTCTGGCCGGCCTTGATGATCATTGCTATGCGCCTGGGCGGCAAGAGCATGCTCGTGGCTAGCGCAGTGGTTATCGCTATTGCCTCTTTTGCGATAAGCGAGTACTACGTAACGCGTGATCCGTCATTCGCTTACTACATGCTGCCTTCCCGTGCGGGTGAATTGCTCATCGGCGCACTGCTGTTCCTGTGGCAAGATTCTCGCCGTGTCAGCGCTGCTGTGGCAAGCTTCGCAGGGCTCTTGGGCTTGGCGCTTATAATTGGATCGCTCGCCGTACTCGACGAGAAAGGTGGATTCCCTGGCATCCGCTCCATCATCCCATCGGTAGGTACAGCTCTTCTCATTCTTGGCGGTTCCAACCAGGCTGGCCTGCTCGCCAAAACGCTGGCAAACCCCGTTGCTCGGGCGATTGGCTTTCGCTCGTTCTCACTCTATCTGTGGCACTGGCCAGTGCTAGCGTTCTATCGCTATGCCTATGGAGAGCCCACTTTGGCAGGTGGCATCGCCTGCGCCTTACTCATGTGGACTCTGACCGAGCTATCCTACCGCCTGATCGAAACGCCTTTCCGCTCTTATTCACCTCGCTGGCTAATCACCAAAGCAACACCGATCTTCGCAACGAGCCTAGCAGTTATTGCTGCGAGCTACGTACTCGTCCAGAACAAAGGACTCTGGCCTTCCGCCTCCGGAAAAACATACCTCACGCAATTAAACCAGCTCGATTTCAACACTAAGGCAGCGAGCAAATTCCCTTTCAACTGCCAGATGTTCAAGAACGATCCCAAACTGTGGACTCAGGATCGATGCCTGATCGGAGATAAATCGCAGCCAGTAGAGACATTACTGTGGGGCGACTCTAATGCTGCCCACTATGTAGGCTATCTGAAGGCTGTGGCAGAGAACGCTCACTTCGCCGTTCGCAATATCTCGCACTCCTCCTGTCCGCCGGCTCGTGAACTGACAGGACTGGTACCACCGGCACAACAGCTATCCTGCCAGGAATTTAATGACAAAGCGTTTGCTGAGTCGAAGAACTATCGCACCGTGATTATTGGTGCTGCTTGGGAAAGCTATGCCAAAGCCAACGGTAAGGCTCGGTTCGAAAAAACCGTCGCCGAGCTGGCCAGTAATGGCAACCAAGTGATCATCGCCTTGAATGTACCAGTGTTTGAAGAGCTTGATCGCATGTGCAGTGCCAAATCCATCCGATTCCCGGGCATGGACTGCGCGTCGAAGTCCACATTTGCCTCGACTTCAGATAGCGAAACAAACGTTTACCTGATGGAGCTGGCAAGCCGATATCCAAACGTCAGCACGTTTGGCGTGCGGGATCAGGTGTGTGAAAACGGCATTTGTTCTGCTTATCAAGACGGCGCGTTACTTTACTACGACCGCGGTCATTTGAGCATGGTTGGATCAGAACTGATTGGGCGGGAAGTAATCGAGACCGGGACCTTACCACAGCCAATTGCAGCGCTTGCCTCAAAAGCCCAGCAGCTGGGAAGCAATAGTGCCCAGTAGCGCCTTTAGTTTGGCTTTATGACCCTAACGTTTCCGACCCACTTGATTATCATTGGTGGGTCGGAAACTTTACTCCTACAACCCTTCAGGCATAAACTTTTATACTGACCCTGACAGCACAGTTGATCTGGCACTATCTCTGATAAACTTCAGGACATAACGCGCCATGACAACGCAATTACCTCTCTCAATAAACCCTATCCCCCACCAACCGCTTTAAATACTGCCCATACCCATTCTTGGCCAACGGCTCAGCCAGCTTCAACAGTTGCTCTGCCCCAATCCACCCCTGCCTGAACGCCACCTCTTCCGGGCAAGCCACCTTCAGCCCCTGCCGGCGCTCGATCGTAGCGATATACCCACTCGCCTCCAGCAACGAATCATGCGTGCCGGTATCCAGCCAGGCATACCCGCGCCCCATGATCTCCACCGACAGCCGGTTCTGCTCCAGGTACACCCGGTTCAAATCGGTAATCTCCAGCTCGCCACGGGGAGACGGCTTGATGCCCTTGGCAATCTCGACCACGTCCTTGTCGTAGAAATACAGCCCGGTCACGGCATAGCTGGACTTCGGCTTGGCGGGCTTTTCTTCCAGGCTGATGGCCTTGCCCGTGTCATCGAACTCGACCACGCCATAACGCTCAGGGTCGTGCACGTGGTAGGCGAACACGCTGGCGCCGTCGTCGCGGTCCATGGCGTTGCGCAGCAGCTGCTGGAAGTCATGGCCGTAGTAGATGTTGTCGCCCAGCACCAGCGCCGACAGGTCGTTGCCGATGAAGTCTTCACCAATCAGGAACGCCTGTGCCAGGCCGTCCGGGGAGGCTTGTACGGCATAGGTGATGTTGATGCCCCACTGGTGGCCGTCGCCGAGCAGTTGCTCGAAGCGTGGGGTGTCTTGTGGGGTGGAGATGATCAGGATGTCCTGGATGCCCGCCAGCATCAGCGTGGTCAGCGGGTAGTAGATCATCGGTTTGTCGTACACCGGCAGCAGCTGCTTGGAAATTGCCAGGGTCGCCGGGTGCAGGCGGGTACCCGACCCGCCCGCCAGAATGATGCCTTTACGGTTCATAGTGGTCATTTCTCGTGTATTTCCGTGAGCATGCGGGCCACTCCCTGGCGCCAGTCTGGCAGGGTCAGGGCAAAAGCCTTCTGCAGTTTGTGGGTATCAAGACGTGAGTTGGACGGCCGCTGGGCAGGCGTCGGGTAGGCATCGGTGGTCAACGGGTTGACCTGTTCGGCGTGGGCTTTCAACGCTACCCCTTGTGCCGCCGCCTGCTCCAGCACGAAGCGGGCGTAGCCGCACCAGGTGGTTTCACCGCCGGCTGCCAGGTGGTACAGGCCGGCCAGGGCCGGGTTGCGGCGGGTGGCGGTGATGGCGTGGGCGGTGATGTCGGCGATCAGCTCGGCACCGGTCGGGGCGCCGTGCTGGTCGTCAATCACGCCCAGGCTGTCGCGTTCGCCGGCCAGGCGCAGCATGGTCTTGGCAAAATTGTTGCCACGAGCGGCGTACACCCAGCAGGTGCGGAAGATCAGGTGCTGGCAGCCGGCCGCCTGGATGGCTTGCTCGCCAGCCAGCTTGCTTTCGCCGTAGGTGTTCAGCGGGCCGACGCTGTCGTCCTCGCGCCAGGCCTGGGTGCCCTGCCCGGGGAACACGTAGTCGGTGGAGTAATGCACCAGCAGTGCGCCGCAGTCGGCGGCGGCGCGGGCCAGCACGCCGACGGCTTCGGCGTTTACCCTGAAGGCTTGATCGCGGTCGCTTTCGGCCTTGTCGACGGCGGTGTAAGCGGCGGCGTTGACGATGACCTCAGGGGCGTAGGCGCGCACGGTTTCGGCCAGGCCTGGCAGGTTGGCCAGGTCACCGCAGTGCGCCTGGCTGCGGCTGTTCAGCGCCAGCACCTGGCCCAAGGGGGCCAGGCTGCGTTGCAGCTCCCAACCTACCTGGCCGTCCTTGCCCAGTAGCAGAATCTTCATGCCGAACGCCCTGCGTAGTTTTTCTCTACCCAATCGCGGTAGTTGCCGGACTGTACGTTCTGCACCCAGTCCTGGTTGTCGAGGTACCAGGCCACAGTCTTGCGAATGCCGGTCTCGAAGGTTTCGGCGGGTTTCCAGCCCAGCTCGCGCTCCAGCTTGCGGGCGTCGATGGCGTAGCGGCGGTCATGGCCGGGGCGGTCGGTCACGTAGGTGATCTGGTCGGCGTAAGGCTTGCCGTCGGCGCGGGGTCGCAGCTCGTCCAGCAGGGCACACACGCGGTTGACGATTTCCAGGTTGGGCTTTTCGTTCCAGCCGCCCACGTTGTACACCTCACCGGTGGTGCCGGCTTCCAGCACACGGCGGATGGCGCTGCAGTGGTCCTTGACGTACAGCCAGTCGCGGATCTGCTGGCCGTCGCCGTACACCGGCAATGGCTTGCCTGCGAGTGCGTTGACGATCATCAGCGGGATGAGCTTTTCCGGGAAGTGGTACGGGCCGTAGTTGTTCGAGCAGTTGGTGGTCAGCACCGGCAGGCCATAGGTGTGGTGGTAGGAGCGCACCAGGTGGTCACTGGCGGCCTTGCTGGCCGAGTACGGGCTGTTGGGCTGATACTGGTGGGTTTCGGTGAAGGCCGGCTCGTCGGCAGCCAGCGAGCCATACACTTCGTCGGTGGACACGTGCAGGAAGCGGAGCGCCTGGCGGGCCTGTTCGTCCAGGCCGCCCCAATGGGCGCGCACGGCTTCCAGCAGGCGGAAGGTGCCGACGATATTGGTTTCGATGAAGTCTTCCGGGCCATGGATCGAGCGGTCGACGTGGGACTCGGCAGCGAAGTTGACGATGGCGCGCGGCTGGTGTTCCTTCAGCAGGCGAGCTACCAGCTCGGAGTCACCGATATCGCCGTGCACGAAGATGTGGCGCTTGTCGCCTTGCAGGCTGCTCAGGGTTTGCAGGTTGCCTGCATAGGTGAGCTTGTCGAGGTTGACCACGGGCTCGTCACTGGCGGCCAGCCAGTCCAACACGAAGTTCGCGCCAATGAAGCCCGCACCACCAGTTACCAGAATAGTCATCGTTCAGTTCTTCCCAATTGCCGCTTTCAAACTTCACTGCGTTTGAAGTTCATGTGGGCGTTGCTTTGCCGGCAACGCCTGTTCTATTTGTCAGTTCAGCGTTCAGGGCTCCAGGCGCCGCCGCTGGTACAACCAGTCAACAATTTCACCGCCCGGCACATAGCCGCTTACGGTGTCGCGCAGCAGCTGGCGCACGGTGGCAAAGTCGTCGGCCGCGGTCGCGGTACGCAGTGCATCCAGGCGCTGCTTCAGCACATCCCAGGTCAGGTAGTCTTCGTTGGCGCTCATGATCATGGGGTGGCGCGTGGCAATCACGTTGTCGCCGATCAACAATTCTTCGTACAGTTTCTCGCCGGGGCGCAGGCCGGTAAAGTTGATGGCGATGTCGCCCAGCGGGTTGCGCTCGGAGCGGATGCTGAAGCCGGACAGGTGAATCATCTTTTCGGCCAGTTCCACGATTTTCACCGGCTCGCCCATGTCCAGCACGAACACGTCGCCGCCCTGCCCCATGGAGCCGGCCTGGATCACCAGTTGCGCAGCCTCGGGGATGGTCATGAAGTAGCGGGTGATTTTCGGGTGGGTCACCGTCAGCGGCCCGCCGTTCTTGATCTGCTTGTGGAACAACGGAATGACCGAGCCCGACGAGCCCAGCACGTTGCCGAAACGCACCATGGTGAAACGGGTCTTGTTCACCTGCGACACATTGCCGGTATCGCCCATCAGTACCGGCGCCAGCTCGTTGCTCAGGGCCTGCAGCACCATTTCGGCCAGGCGCTTGGTGCTGCCCATCACATTGGTGGGGCGTACGGCCTTGTCGGTGGAAATGAGCACGAAGTTCGACACGCCAGCCTGCAGCGCCGCCTGGGCGGTGTACAGGGTGCCGAACACATTGTTCGACAGGCCTTCGGCAATGTTGTGCTCGACAATGGGCACATGCTTGTACGCGGCGGCATGGTAGACGGTGTCCACCTGCCAGGCGCGCATCACGTCGAGCATCTTGGCCTGGTCGCGGACCGAGCCCAGTATCGGGATCAACTGCACGGCCAGGCCTTCGCGCAGGATGCGCTGCTCCAGCTCGCCAGCGATGGTGTACAGGTTGAATTCGCTGTGTTCGAACAGCAGCAGGGTACGCGGCGTCTGCCCCAGGATCTGGCGGCACAGCTCGGAGCCGATCGAGCCACCGGCACCGGTCACCATTACGGTCTGGTCGATGATGCAGTGCTGCAGCAGGTCACCTTGTGCAGGCACCGCGTCGCGCCCCAGCAGGTCGGCGATGTCCACTTCCTGGATATCGTCCACCTTGACCCGGCCGCTGGCCAGGTCCATGAAACCGGGCACACTGCGTACGTGCAGCGGGTAGCCTTCGAGCAGGTTGAGGATTTCGCGACGGCGGCTGCGGCTGACCGAGGGCAGCGCCAGCAGGATTTCTTCGGCGCCGGTGTCGTCGATCATGCGTTGCAGTTGTTCTGGCTGGTACACCTGCAGGCCGGCGATCACCCGGTCGGTGATGCTGCCATCGTCGTCGATGAACGCTACCGGGCGCATGGCCTTGCCCATGCGCAGGGCCGCAACCAGCTGGTTACCGGCCGAGCCGGCGCCGTAGATGGCAACCCGTGGCAGGCCATCGTTGCGGTTGGCAAAGGGCACATGCTGTACGGCGGTGGCGAACCAGTCACCGAGGAAGTACTGGCGCATGGCCAGGCGCAGGCCGCCGACCATGATCAGGCTCAGCCACCAGTAATTGAAGGTGATCGAGCGTGGCACCACGTTTTGATGGTTGCTGGCCCAGTAGATGATGAAGCCCAGGATCAGCGCCGACAGTGTCACGGCCTTGATGATGGCGATCAGTGCGTCATTGCCGAAATAGCGCATGACTGCCCGATACAGGCCAAAGCGGATGAACAACGGGATCGAGATGATCGGCGCGGTGATGAACAACCAGGTGTGGTCCACAACAGGGTTGGCCAGATCGTCGATGCCCAGGCGCACGACAAACGCCAGCCACAGCGCGAACCAGACCAGAATCACATCAGCCGCTACCTGAATCAGCCGTTTGTGGCGTCGAGGTAGTCCAAGCAGTCTTGAGCGCAGCTTATCCATAGAACCTCTTAGGGCTTTCCAACCTGACATGTCTACTGTCTTCGTCCTATCACTTTAGCTAGTGTTCGAGCTCACCGGCGCGCCAGCGCACGGCCAGATATGCCAATGGCAGGTAGGCAATGATCACAGCCCACACGCCGTCCAGGCCCAGCAACAGTACACACAGGGCAACTGGCAGCAGCCAGAACAGGTTGATCGCAGCCACCGCCAGGGTTACCGGCAGGTGCTTGCCATAGTGACGAGAAGCAAACTGGTAGGCGTGGCTGCGGTGCGCTTCGTACACCTTGTCACCGCGCAGCAATCGGCGGATGAGGGTGAAGGTGGCATCCACGACAAACACGCCCAGCAGAATCAGCCAGCACCAGAACAATTGCGGCGAAGCCCAGGCAGCCTGCAGCGACAAGCCCGCCAGTACAATGCCAAGGAAGCCACTGCCGGCATCGCCCATGAAGATCTTGGCCGGCGGGAAGTTCCAGAACAGAAAACCCAGCGTTGCCGCAGCCAGCAACAGCGGCAGTACCATCAGTTGCGGCACACCGGCCAGGGCCGATAGCAGCACCATACCCAGGCAGGCGGTGACCGCTTCGACGCTGGCAATGCCGTCGATGCCGTCCATGAAGTTATACAGGTTAAGCATCCACACGGTGTAGAACGCCGCAAGAATGAAGCCAAACCACTGCAGGTCGAGGGTAAAGCCGAACACCTGCAACGGCGCCAGGCCGCCCAGCCAGTACAGCATCCAGGCGGCGGCGGCGAAGTGGCCAAGCAGGCGCCAGCGGGCAGCGATGTGGCCGTGGTCGTCCATGAAGCCGATTACCGCGATCAACGCCCCTGCCCCACCAATGGCGACCAGCGGCGCCAGCGGCACCGCACCGGCCATGCCCAGTAGCGGCAGGCAGGCCAGGAAGCTCAGCACAATGGCCACGCCACCACCCCGTGGGGTGGGCACGGTGTGCGAACTACGCGCGTTGGGCACGTCGATGATCTGCTTGTTCAGGGCGTAGCGCCGTAGCGCAGCAGTCAAAAGCAGGGATGCCCCTGCGACGAGGGGAATAAGCCACCAAACCGTCATTTGTCTTGCCCTTTCAAAAAATTGAGTGCCGTGGCCCGCAACGCCTGGTCCACATCCAGCGGGGGCTGCCAGCCCAGCAGTTCACGGGCTTTGCCACTGTCTACCTGCAGCGACCCGCACAGGCGCTGCGCCAGGCCGCCCTTGCCGGCGAGTGTCGCCGCCCCCTTCAGCCAGCTGGCAGGTACGGGCAGCAACCTGGCGGGCTTGCCCAGTGCCTTGCCCAGCCGCTGCAGCAACTCGGTGGTGGACAGGTCGTGGCCATCGCTGGCCAGGAAGGTCTGGTTGGCGGCGGCCGGGTGGTCGATGCAGGTCACCAGCAAGTCCACCAGATTATCCAGAGCCACCAGGCTGCGCTTGTTGTGGATGGCGCCAAACGGCAGCGGTACGCCTTTGCTCAGCCAGTTCATCATGCTGCGGAAATTGGCTTTCACCCCAGGTCCATACACCAGCACCGGCCGGACGATCACCACTTCCAGCCCGCTTTGCGCCGCCAGCTGGCGCAGCCCGTCTTCGGCTTCGCGCTTGGAGATGCCGTAGGGGTCTGAAGGCGCTGGCGCCTCGTCCGCGCTGAACGGCTGGCGGCCGTCGGTGGTCTCGCCATTCACCTTCACCGAGCTGACAAAGATGAAGCGCCGTACACCTGCCTGGACCGCAGCCCGAGCCAGGTTCAGGGTGCCTTCAACGTTTACCCGGCGGAACTCGGCCAGTGGGTCGGTGGCGGTTTCGTGCATCACGTGCACGCGGGAAGCCAAGTGGATAACGGTGTCCACCTGGTCGAAGTGCCCGGACGCAACGTCCACCGTCGACAGCTCGCTGAATGCACGGTAATCCACGCCCTCCAGCGGCTGGCCAGGCAGCTTCCGCACCAAGGCCCGTGGCGCCCGGCGCGCGTCTGCAGCAAGCCGCTGCAGCAGCACCTTGCCGACAAAACCGCTACCGCCGGTGACCAGAATGCCTGGGCATTGTGCGTTGCCTTGCCCGGCCATCAACCTCTCCCCGCCCGGCCCAGCAATCGGGTGAACACGCTGCGGTACTGCTCCGCTACCACCGACCAGCGGTAACGGCGGTTGGCAATTTCATGCAGGCGCGTCGACAGTTGCGCACGGGCGTCAGCATCCCCCAGCAGCGCCTGTACGTGGTTGCGCAGCGACGTGCTGTCGGCAAAGTACAGCGCCTGGTCTTCGGTAGTAGCACGGTTGAACGACACATCGAAGGCCACTACCGGCAAGCCCAGCCACATGGCCTCGACCAGCGACGGGTTGGTACCGCCGGCGCTGTGGCCGTGCAGGTATACCGTGGCATTGCTGCGCAGGGGGCTCAGTTGCTCTACGTCGTAGATCGGGTCCAGCAGGTGAATGTTGCTCACCCCTTCATACTGCTTGCGCAGTTGCACGCCGTATTCGCTGTGGTTCCAGTTGCCGATGATCGCCAGCGGCATGCCAGACCCGGCAAAGGCCTCGAGAATGACGTGGATGTTGTTCTCCGGCTCGATGCGGCACACCGTGAAGGCGTAAGGCGCGCCAAGGAACGGGTACGCCTGGCGGGCTTGCTCGCTTGGCTGGCCGGCCCGGGCCTGGTCACCACCGTAGGCAATCAGTTCGCTGGGCTTGTTGTATTCGGCGGTCACATACTCCTGCAGCACCTTGTTGTCGGTGATGACCGCGTGGGCAAAGCGCACGGCCACGGCTTCAGACAGTTTCAGGAACCAGCGGGCGAAGTTGGACCATTTGGCGCGCTTCCATTCGTAGCCGTCGATGTTCACCACGATCGGCTTGCGCGTCAGCAGGCGCATGAATGGCAGGGCGATGCAGCCGGAAACCCCCAGGATCAGCATCAGGTCATGCTTGCGGTAGGCGTGCAGCATGCTCAGCACGTCGTACGGAATGCTTTGTACGCCATTGGCCTTGAGGTTCAGGTAGACCAGGCGGGCACGTTCGAAGAACTTCGGGCGCTCGGGGTAATGCGGCGCGCTGCAATACACGGTGAGCTCGCAGTCACCCGGCAGGTTGCGCACCAATTGTTCGGTCAGTGTTTCCCAGCCACCGTATTGGGCGGGCAAACCTACCGTACCAATTACTGCAATCTTATAGGTCATCAAACACCATCACGATATTTTTCTGGAAGTTGGCGGTGGAAAACTCACTCGCTTTCATGCGTGCGCGCTCAGACAATGCCTGGCACAGCTGTGGGTCCTGCGACAGGCGCGCAACCGTGCGCACCAGCTGTTGGTGGTTTTTCGAGTCGATCTGGTAACCCTCTGCCCCATCACTCACCAGCTCTACCGGGCCGCCTACCGGGGGCACGATGGTCGGGATGCCAAAGGCCATCGCCTCGAGAATGGTCAGGCCAAAGGTTTCGACCCACCCATCCACATGGGACAGGTTCAGCACCAGGCTGGCTTCGCGGTAGAACCTCGCCACGTCGGCGCTGGCCGGGCTGAGGGTGAGGTTTTTCGGCAATACCTTGCCGGCGAAATAAGTGTCCACTTCCTGGGCGCTGGCATTGAGCACCAGGTTGAACTTGAGCACCGGGTCCGCAGCCAGTGCCGTGGCCAGTGCGACGAACTCGTCAACGCCCTTGTAGCCCTTCAGCGACGCCAGCATCAGCACATTGAAGCGGCCGCCATGAAGATGCTGGTACGCCGTGGCCATCGCCTGCTGCTGGAAGCCCTCGGCCAAGCCGTTGTAAACGGTCACCGCTGGCACCCCGGCAACGCCCTCTTGTGCCTGCAAGTACTTCGACACGTAGACCACCTTGCTGGCACAGCCGGCAATCACCCGCCGCAGAAACGCCTTGAGCAGCGCAGGCCGAATGGAGGTTTCGTGCACGTGGTAAACCACTTTGGCACCGCGCAAGCGGGCAGCCAGTGCAGCACCGAAAGGCAGCATGGTATTGATGAGCACAACCTGCCCGGGGCGCACCTTGCGCAGCAGGCTGAAAAACAGCGCCACTTGCGAACCGGCATACGCCAGCAGGGTCAGCCAGCGGTTGTCGAAACGCTTGTAGGCAAACTTGCAGGTGCGCACCTGCAGTTCGTCGAGCACGCCGTGGCCGCTGCTGCCCACATGCAGGGTGCAGTCGGCCCCGCTTTGCTGCAGCGCGGTGATGGTCTGGTTCAGTACCCGGGGGCTACCACTGTAATCATTCAGCAAATGAACAAAGTGCAACGTTTTCATGCCACCCCTTCTTCTGCGATGCGCGCCTTGATGAATTTGGCCGGCACACCGCCATAAATCGAGTTCTTGCGGTACACACCCGCAGCCACAACGGCCCCCGCGGCAAACACGCAACCGTCTTCGATCACCGCGCCATCGAGCACGGTCACCTTGGCGCCGATCCAGCAGTTGCGGCCAACCTTGATGCCTTGACGGGTCACGCCCTGCAGGCGGATGGGTTGCAGCGGGTCTTCGAAGTTGTGGTTTTCAGAATGAAAGCTGACAAAGTTGCCGATGATGGTGTCGCTGCCAATCTCGATACCGCCGGCGCAACCCAGGAAGCACCCGGCGCCGAGGCCGACGTTGTCGCCAATTACCAGGCCCTTGCCGATGTTGGCCAGGCTGCCGGTGCACTCGATGATGATGTGCTTGTTCAGCGATACCGCAGTGCCGAAGCGAATGCCGTCATTGGACAAGGCATCGACGAAGCAGCCTTGGTCGATCACCAGCCCAGGCCCGTACTGGATCTTGCCCACTTCCTTCAGTGTCACTCCCGAACCGATGAACGCCAGCCGCCGCTGGCGAAGCCGGATCACGCCGCGACAGGCCATCACCAGCTTGCTCACGATCAGCCCAAGCAGGTAGCCCGACGAGATGCGCCGGTCGATTACCATTGGGCGCTTTTTAACCACCAACACCAGTTTTTCGAGCAAGGCATGCATCATTTCACGGCCCTCACCTGGGTAAACAAGGCCTTGATGAAAGCCGGGCGACGATAGGCCAGCGCTTTGCGAAAGGCAGCATAGACCAGGTACAGGTCCAGCAGGCCCCGCTGCAGCAGGCTGTGGGAATGAAAGCTGATTCGCAGGCCGTGGATCATTTCCTCGAAGCGGAACAAGGCACGCTCCGGGGTATCGGCGCTGTGCTCGGACAGGTCGTGGGCAATTTCCACATCCAGCACGCAGGCCTTGGGGAAATACCCCTCGTAGCGGATGAAAAAATCGGTATCGGTGGCATAGAAGCGCAACCGCTCGTCATAGAAAGGCGTCATGCGCTGGAAGCACTGGCGGGTGAAAATCAGGCCGCTATTGATACCCAGCAGGTTTTTCGAGTCCACCAGGCCAGGGGCCACATCGGGGGTAAGACGGCCCATGAACAACCAGCGCTGGCCGGGGCTGACCAGTTGCCCATGGCTGACCAGGCGGGGCATGAACACGCCCACCTGGTCACCGCCCGGGGCACTGCGCACCTGGCCGATCTGCGTCAGGCAACTGGACAGGCGAATGTTCGAGTAGTTGGTGTCGTCGTCCGAGATCATGAACAGCTCGACCCCGGCGGCAAATGCCTCTTTGGCGACTTGATTGTAGATGACCGACAGCCGCTGGTTGTCCGCCTCGTACCAGCGTACGCCCGGGCACGGCTGCGCCATGCCGGGAGAGTTGTTCCAGACATGCAGTTGCAGGTCGACACCCTCATCCTGCAGCAGTGCCTTTTGTGCGAGCAGCGACTGCAGGGCAATCGAGTCCTGGCTAGCTTTCCGATACAGAACGATCAGTACGGCCAAGCTCAACTTTTGTTCTTCTGTTTTCACCAATGATCACCATCACCACGATCGCGAATATGTAAAGGACCACACTGTTCGTATAGGACTGGAAAAAGAACGAGCTCAGGAAGAACGGGTAACTGGCAATCACGAAGTTGCCCAAACCGTTTTTCCATGCGCTGGCATGCGGCCTGTCCCGGACGATGATCGTCACCAGCTTGTGATACCACAGAATCAACCCGGCCATGATGAGCGCGCCGACCCAGCCGCAGGTGGCCAGCAGGTTGAGCCAGAACGAATCGAACCAGTACGGCTGGCCCGGGCCCACCGAACCAAAGCCATAGCCCATGGGGTGCGCGCTCAGCACCTCGTACATGTGCAGCCACTGGCGCTCACGGTCCAACGCAGACAAGTCCTGGGTGTAACCCATCGACAGGTAGGCAAAGATCGCCACGGTCAGGCCAATGAACTGCAGGTAACCCAGCAGCGAAATCAGCCAGGCCGTACGCAGCACCCGCGCCACCACCAGCATCGCGCAGATGCACACCAGGCCGATCATGGCCGTGCGCACCGAACCGATCACAATCAACCCGCACAGCAGCACAAACGCGGCGCTCAGCAACAGGCGCCGGGTAAGCGACCAGTGACGCCCGCTGAGCAACACGGCCAGCGTCATGGCGGCGGTATTGAGAATGACGGCGGAAAACTCCAGAGTGCCGGTGAAGAAGCCGGAAACCCGCGGCAGCCCGTCACGCATCGAGTTGTACGGCTGCAGTTCGTAACCTTTGGCGGTAAGCAGCGGCCAGTACCAGAACTGTTCGGCCGAGGCGATGGTCAGGTATTGGTACAGCGCATACACGCCGGTGAGCACGCTCATGGCCAGCACCGACCAGTACACATGGCGCAGCTTCTTCTCGGTCGACACCGCCTGTGCCCAGATGGCCACGGCCATACCGATAAACACCGGCACGGCCAATGCGCGGAACATGCGCACCGACCCTGCACTCAGGTCACCGAACAGCAGGTACAGGAAGGCGAAGAACAAAAGGATCAGCAACGACCGCCCCACCTCGAGGTTGACCACACCCCGCGCCGTGATGCTGGCCAGTGCCCGCAACAGCAGCCACATGATCATCAGCAGGCTGATCATTTCGCGCCAACCGGCAAAGGCACTGCCCAGGCCGAGCGTCAGCACTGCAAAGTCGCTGAAGAACAGCAGGCCGAACAACACGCCGATAAAGATCTTGATCACACTCACCCTCGCGCTTTGGCAAACCTGGCCAGCCGCAACAGCGTGACCTTGATGAGGATCTTGATGCGCGGCACCCAGGCGTAGGAAAGCAGCGCTCGCAACGCCAGTTTTGTGTCCATACGGCACAAGGCGTCGAAGACATCCGCAGGCACCATGCTAGTGACCTTACCTGTCGGTTTCATGAAATCGAGGTTGCCCGACCACGGCAGCATGGTCGCCAGCTGGTTTTCGCTGTATTCGCCACGCTCGATGCAAGCCAGGTAGCGCGCTTTCACGGCTTCTAGCGAGTTCACCTGCTGCACGGCTTCGACCACCGGTGCACTGGGCCGCGGTTGCTCGATGCTGGCCAGCAGTTGGTCGACGCTGGCTACCTTCAGGCTGTCTGCAGGCGAATAGCCCTGAATGGGCGCAACCAACCCGACACAGCGCCGGCCCTTGAGCAGTTGTTCAGCGAACGCCGTACCGCCGGGTATAGGGTAGCTGTCCAGATAAAAGTCGGCTTTTTCCGCAAACGCCAGGTAGTCCTTGTACGGCAGGTGACGGCGGATGAAAAAGCGCGTGGGGTAACGCAGCTTCACTGTCCACCACCAGGTGTTGGTCAGCGGGTTGGCACCAATGATCCAGCACTCGGCGTTCGGGAACCTGTCGAGAATAGCCGTGATCGACGGGCGCATGTCTAGGCCGCCATGGGGCTTGTACTTGGCCGCCGAGGCGGCACTGAACACCTTGATCCGCTCATGCGCGGGCGCGGCGTCCGGCACTTTTGCGCCGCTGGTTTCAATCGGTATCGCCAGGAAGCTCTTCTGGGAGGCGAGGTGTTTTTTCTTGTCGAGGTGGTGCCCGTAGGCGCTGATCTCGAAATACACATCAGCCACTGAAGCGCCGAAACTGAACACATGGTCGGCGTGGTTGACGAAATACACCGTCACCGCAGCGCCACGCTGCTGCTTCAGCAGGCCACAGGCGACCGTGGTGATGATGTCGTCAGGGTGAATGTGCAGCACCACCTTGTCGTACCGGGCAAGGGTGTCGACGATGGATTGCAGCCGCGCGCACGGGTCATCACCCCGCGCCACTTCGATGTGGGCGAAGTAGTCATTCAGGCGTTCGATTACCTGGGGTTTGGCGCTGCGCGCCACCAGCAGGTCCACGGGGCCCTCGTGCATGTGCGCCAGGCGCTCCATCAAACGGGTGTGCCCGCCTTGCAGGTAGGGTTCGCTGACCACGTGCAGGCAGCCCCGGGATGTGCCGCTGGCGACCGGTACTGTGACCAGGCTGGTGCACTGGGCTACCAGATGGCGCTCCAGCGCTGCGGCCTCGTAGATGTCCAGGTCCACGGCCCACAGCAGTGCACCATAGACTTGCGCCTGAGCCAAAGCCGGCCCTGGTGCTGCCTTCAGTATCCGGGCGTGCAGCTGCTCAACCACTTGCTTCATTGCTCAGCTCCGTGCCGAATCAGCGACAATCGACGACAAACGCCGGAAAACCGTGAGATACATGACGATTGCGTACAACAGGTAATTAACCGCGTAGGCAAGTGTGACCTTCTCATACCCCCAGAGTTGCGTGAGGTACACGGTCAGGGCGTAAAGCGACAAAGTGGCGAGGATTTCCGTCACCAGGTACAGCCGCGTCAAGGCCTTCCCCAGCATCAGGTAGGCCATCAGCCAGCTGGCGATCTTCAGGCTGTCGCCCACCATCTGCCAGGCGAACAGCTCGCGCATGGGTAGGAACGATTCGGAGAACAGCACCTGGATGATGAAGTCGCGCAGCAGGTAGATGATCAGCCCGGCCACTATGGTCATGGGCAAGATCAGCTTGTAGCCCTGCAGAATCTCCCTGCGCAGCTCACCGGCATCCTTCAGTTCGGACAACCGCGGCAGGTAATACACCGCCAGGGTGGTGGTAATCAGCATGAGGTACGCCGAACTCAGGCGCCACATGGCTTCCCAGTATCCCGCTTGCTCCCAGCCAAAGGTATTGCCCAGGTAGTCCCGCAGGAACACGTGGCAAACCGGCAGGGAACAGGCCGTGACCACGGCCATCAGCGCAAACTTCGACAGCCGCCTCAGGGCCTGACGGTCCAGCCCGCCAAAAAAGTCGCCAAGGTGGAACCAGGGCGTGCGCATGCAGATAACCAGGGTGGCCACGAAGCTCAGCGACTGATACACCGCCAGCGCCACAAGCGCACCGTACAGCCCAAGCTGGATGGTCAACGCACAGGTGACCACCAGCGAAATGAGGCTGCCGAGGATATTGGCCAGCACATAGCGGGGCACATCCTTCTTGCCGTTGAGCACGCCAAGCAATAACGAGTTGAAGGCAAAGAACACCAGCGTGGCGGCAAACCAGACCAGCACCGACGCCAGCGATTCATCATTGAAAAACCAGCTGGCCAAGGGCTTGCGCAGCCCCATGATCAGTACTGCGAGCAGCAGCGAAACCACCACCGACAGCGTGCCGGCGGTTCTCCATATCTTGCGCTGCTCGTCGGGCTGTTCGGCGAATTCCGCCGTGTACTTGGTAACGCCGGTGCTGACGGCGCCACTGGCCAGGGTGGTGAACATGGTCACCGCATTCTGCAGCTGGCCGATGGCCGCGTAACCGGCCGGCCCCACATACAGGGCCAGCACTTTGTTAAGGCCAAGCAAGGTGGCCATCTTTACCGCAACCGCTATCGCATTGAGAAGACTAGTTCTGATCAGGGTCATACCTGGCACTCAAGGACGCGAAAAGCTGTTGCAGGCGTCAATGACGTGCTGGATAGAGGCCACAGTCAGGGTCGGGTCCATGGGCAGGCTCAGTACCTGCTTATGCAGCCGCTCGGTCAGCGGTAGCGAAAGCTCGGCCAACTGCGGGTAAGCCTGCTGCCGATGCGGCGGTATCGGGTAGTGCACCAGCGTTTGCACGCCCTGTTGAGCCAGATGCTGCTGCAACTGCTCACGGCATTCACTTCTCACCACAAACAGGTGCCAGGCGTGCTGGCCGACGACGCCCGGGTCGGGCAACTGGATCGCCGGGTTGTCAATGCCGGCCAGATACTGCTGCGCAACTTGCTGGCGCAGGCGGGTTTCGTTGTCCAGGTACGCCAGCTTGACGCTCAACAACGCAGCTTGCAGTTCGTCCAGGCGGCTGTTGACCCCTTGGTACATGTTCATGTACTTCACATGCGAACCATAGTTGCGCAGCGATTTCAGGGTGTCGGCCAGCGCATCGTCGTTGGTGGTGACTGCACCGGCGTCACCCAGCGCGCCAAGGTTCTTGCCTGGGTAGAAGCTGAAGCCCGAGGCATCGCCCCACGCCCCTGCCCGGCGCCCATCTAGCTCGGCACCGTGCGACTGGGCAGAATCCTCAAGCACCAGCAGGCCATGCTCCGCGGCGAATGCGTTGATCGCCGGCATCTCGGCCAGCCGACCGTACAAGTGCACCGGCATGATCACACGGGTACGCGGGGTCAGCGCTTGCGCCAGGTTGTGCGCGCCCAGGTTGAAGCTGCCTTCATCAGGCTCCACCAGCACGGGTACCAGTTTGTTCTCGGTAATCGCCAGGATGGTTGCAATGTAGGTGTTGGCAGGTACCAGTACCTCGTCGCCCTCGGCGATACGCCCCAAAAGCTTCCAGGCCCGCAAGGTCAGGGTCAGCGCGTCCAGGCCGTTGGCCACGCCGATGCAGTGCTTTACCCCGCAGTAGCTGGCGAACTGGGTTTCAAACTGCTTGAGCTTCTCGCCCATGATGTACCAGCCCGAGTCGATGACCTCGGTGCAGGCATCGATCAACGCCTGACGGTATTGCGCATTCACACCTTGCAGATCGAGAAACTTAACCATTGCGGTCTATCACCCTGATAATTTTTGCTGGATTCCCTACAACAACGGCATAAGGCGGGACGTCTTTGGTCACCACTGCCCCTGCGCCCACCATCGCATACTCGCCAACGACAATACCTGGCAGCAAGGTTGCATTGGCACCAATGCTGGCGCCACGCTCTAGCGTAATACCGTTGAATTGCTCCGGGTAAACCTTGGAGCGCGGCATCGCGTCATTGGTAAAGGTGGCATTGGGGCCGATGAACACGTCATCGGCAATGCGGGTACCGTCCCACAGGTAAACACCGGACTTCACCGTCACGTTATCACCCAGCACCACATCCCCTTCAATCAGGGTATGCGCACAGATGTTGCAATTACGCCCGATCTGCGCACCTTTCATGATCACCACGAATTGCCACACCCGGGTGCCTTCACCGATGAAGTCGCTTTTCACATCGGCCAGTTGATGAATGCTAGGCATTGCGCTTCAGCTCCGTGAACGAGGTGTAGTCACGAATGTAGTCGGCCTCGTCGTAATGGGCGTCGGCCAGTACCAGCAGCACGCAGTCCGGGCTGAAATCATGCATTTCGTGCCAGACCATGGGCGGAATCAGGATGCCCTTGTTGAACGCGTCCAGCCAATGGTCTGTGCGGGTGGTGCCATCATCCATGACCATCCGGCAACGCCCTGACACGCAGATTGCCAGCTGATTGAGTGCCTTGTGGGCGTGGAAGCCACGGGAAACCCCTGGCAGCGTTTCGGTCAGGTAATACACGCGCTGTATGGCGAACGGTACATTATCCAAGGCTTGCAGGGCTACCAACTGGCCACGATGATCACCCAGCACCTTGAACAGCTCAGTCTGGGCAAGCGCCCCTTCCTCCGCAACGTTCAGGTGGTGGCGGAACGACGGGGCCTGGTTATCCTTCTCGCTGACAATGAGGCCGTCGCGCATTGGCCATTCAATCGCCAGGTCGGGGTCATCCCAATGGATACTGCCTTCGGCATCCTTGTTGTACACATCCGTGGTCTTGTACAGAAAATGTGTTTCGTCCTCGAGGGCGATAAACCCGTGCGCGAACCCTTCGGGAATCCACAGCATGCGGTTATTGTGTTCGGTCAGCTCAACACCTACCCACTGCCCGAACGTCGGAGAGCCAGGGCGGATATCGACCGCCACGTCATAGGCCGCACCACGCACTACCCTCACCAGCTTGCCCTGGGCATTCGGCGAGCGCTGGAAGTGCAGCCCGCGCAGCACACCGCGATGAGACATCGAGTGGTTGTCCTGGACGAACGCACGGGGCTTGCTCAAGCCCAGCTCAAGCAATGCGCCATGAAAGCGTGTTTCATTGAAGGTTTCCGTGAACCACCCGCGATCATCCTCGTACACGGCGGGCTCGACTATGACTACATCGGGAATGTTCGTTTGAACAAGCTTCATCGGTAAACCTTTGGCATGATTTTTTGTCGGGGCCAGTCGCGCCGCCCCCCTTTATTAGTGCAGTTTCACCGTTTGCACGGCAAATGTCTCGCGCAAAATGTGGCGTGCGCGATGCTGTTCGTTTCCCGGGTCAGGCCCGGCGTCTTTGCAAATTCTGTACGGCATATCTCAGGGTAGCGATCAGGCAACCCAGGCCCAGGCCAACAATCACACCCAAGGCAACGATCAAGTTCCGCTTAGGTTTAATCGGTACATCGGGTTGTTCTATCGTGCCGTCAAGCTGATACACACTTACATTACGCTTCGCGGCAACCAGCCCTTGGTAAAACTGCTTTCTGGTTTTTATTTCGCTGAGTTCAGGAATGAACGGGTCTTCACTTTTACGTTGCTGCAAATTGGCAATCTCGGCAGCCAACGCCTTGCTGCCACGCATGTAAGTCAGCTCGCCATCCATTTTTGACGACAACGCCTTGGAGATTTCGCCGTTTATCAGCGGGGGGTTTTCAAGGCCAATGGCATTGGCAATACGCAGTGCCTCTTGCAAGCGGGTAATCTTGTCTTCACGTTGTCGCTGGCCGTTCTCACGCAGGTTGTCGAGTTCCAGCTGCAACGCGTTTGCGCGGACATCGGCCTCTCGGGTGGCATCCTGCAACAGCTCGGCCTTGGCGGCGGCGCTGGCCTTCTCGACATAGGCAGCAGCCCACTGTGAAGCCACGACAGGATCACGCCCACGGAAGGCGACATAGGCACGCGGCGGCTCACCTGCCAGTTGCACGACATCAAAGGAGCCATTGAACGCGGCATACAATGCACCTTGCGTCCCCTGCCCCGCAACTGCGGAAGGCAAGTAAACTTCCTTGAAGAACTGACGACGCAGGGTTTCACCGTTCAAATGTTCGACGAAGATATCAAAAACCTTACGCGACGTGAAAGGCTCCAACCCAGTCTGGCTGGTACGGCCATAGTTGAGATCGGCGATATCACTGGTCGCCGGTGCTGCCAGAAATACTTTGGCCTCGTAAACCGGTTTCGCCAACAGTGCATAAGCCAGTGCAACTGCAGTGACTACAAGCGCTACCAGAAAGATGAGAAGCTTTTGCCGCCACACCCCTTCCAGAAACTCCAACAGGTCAACTTCTTCACTTTCGTTACTGCGGCGCTCAAGGTCATTGCGCATTTCTTGTGTTTTTCCTTGGGTCTGACTGTGTACACGGTTTCTGGCATACCAAAACATCACGGGCGACTGCCCGGAACCCGACCAGGCGCACGCCTCTTGAGTGTAGCGGCATTATGCCAACATCTTACACATCCAGCGCCAGGGTTAGTCGCAGTAGATAAACGCTAGCGTGATTAGTTCCCGCCTTGCGTCGGCCAGCACTCCATAGTCAGACCAAGGGTTCAGGGTATGCAGACCTCCAGCCCAGCACCCTCGCGCGCGGCGCGCTGCATCAGGGCTTTTTTCAACGTGGTTTTCGCGGCTTTTTCGCCATGCACCAGCAGCACCTTGCCTGGCTGCACCGGGCCACCGAGCGCGAACTGCAGCAAGCCTGCCTGATCAGCGTGCGCCGAGTACCCTGACAGCGTCATGACCTTCGCCCGCACCTCATACATCTGGCCATCCAGATCGATCTGCACAACCCCATCTGCGCCTTCGCCGGCCTGTATCATCGCCCCTGGCGTGCCCTTGGCCTGATACCCCACAAACATCACCTCATGCCGCGCATCCCCCAGCATGGCCTTGAGGTAATTGACAATACGCCCACCCGAGCACATGCCATTGCCGGCAATCACGATCGCAGGCCGGCCGGTGCTCTTGAGGTAGTTGACCACCTGCTGGTGTCGGGCATGGGAGTCCACGCTGATCAGTTGGCTGAACCCCAGGGGGTCGCGCCCTTCTGCAAGGCGCGTCCTGGCCTCGACATTCCAGTAGTCGTGCAGCTCCCGGTACACGCTGGTGATGCGTTGAGCCAGGGGTGAGTCGAGGATGATGGGCAACTGCGACCAGTCGAGCGGGTCGCCATCAGGCCGGGGACCAGCGCCGCCCAACAAAGCCTTGCGATGAAGGATGTCTTCGAGCTCGTATAACAGCTCCTGGGTGCGCCCCAGGCTAAAAGCCGGGATGAGGATGGTACCTTTGTCGGCCAAGGCGCGATCGATGGCGGCTTCCAGCCGCTGCCTGCGGTCCCCGGCCCGCGCATGCAGGCGGTCGCCATAGGTGCTTTCCAGCACCAGTACGTCGGCACGCTCCGGGGGCTGGACCGGGCGCAGCAACGGGTTGCCACAGGCACCCAGGTCACCCGAAAACACATAGCGGGTATTGGCTAGCTCATGCTGCATGTCGCACTCGACATACGCCGAACCCAGCAGATGCCCGGCGCGCTGCAGGCGAATACGGCAAACCAGGCCAGGGCACTCGACCACCGTGTGCCACCGCTCAAAAGGCAGCGGCACGATAACCTCACGGATGAAATCGATGTACCGCGCCACTTGCGCAGGCTCGCTGCTGATGCTCAGCTTATAGGCATCTTCGAGTACCAGCGGCAGCAGCCGGGCGGATGGCTCGCTGCACAGGATAGGGCCGCGATAGCCGGCGGCCAGCAGCGCAGGAATGCGGCCAACGTGGTCGAGATGAACATGGGTAACAACCAGGGCCTGGATGCCCTGTATGTCGAAGCCGAGCGCCGCGCTTTCGGCACCCGGTGCAGCCTCGTTCCCCTGCTCGAGCCCGCAGTCGATCAGCAGACTGGTGGCTGGACCAAGGTGCAGTTGGTGGCAAGACCCGGTGACGCCACGGGTACCACCGTGATGGGAAAGGCTGGGGTATTCCATGCTGCGCACACTCGCCGGGGCCGAAAATGAAGTGGGTCATTACTCCATGACGGCCGGTGCATGCATAGGTGAGACTTTCCTAAGTAGGTGTAGGAAACTTCCTTAGTTGCTGCTCAGTGCCGCCTGACGGGCAGACTCCCTGATCTTGCGCTTGCTGCGCTGCACGCCGTAGGCCCCCAGCAACGGCCCTACTGCCAAGCCAATGACGAGGGCGGCCAACACCAGCACGGCCACCGGCATTTCCGGTGCAGCCCAACCGAACAGGACCAGCGACACGGCTTGCTGGTTCTCCAGCACGAAGAACAGCACCACAGCCGCCAACAGCAGCACGAACACCGCCGCCAGGGCGCGCTTGAGGTTACGCATCAGAATGCTCCTTGATTGCTCAGGCTTGAGCCTCGTCTTCTTCGTTGACCCGGTCACGCAGCTCTTTGCCGGGTTTGAAGTGCGGCACAAACTTGCCCTCGAGGCTGACCGATTGGCCGGTCTTCGGGTTACGGCCCACGCGCGGGGCGCGATAATGCAGCGAGAAGCTGCCAAAACCGCGGATCTCGATGCGATCGCCAGTGGCAAGGCATTGTGACATCTGCTCAAGCATGGTCTTGATGGCCAGCTCCACATCCTTGGACGAGAGCAGCCCCTGATGGGTGACAATACGTTCGATCAGCTCCGACTTCGTCATATTTTTCCCTTCGTTATCAAGCAGCTAGATCATTGCTTAACCAGTTTGTAGCACGCCGGGAGGCATTTGAACAGGGCGGTTCTTGACTTAATAAAAAAATTCAAGATTGAAGTTTTACAAGAATGGTCTAGCCGAAGGGGTTACCAGGAACTGCCCCATCGCCAGCATGCCGGCTCCCGGCCCCCTCTCTCACGCCAATTGCTGCCGAGGACTTTCCTGCGAAAAGCGCTTTCGTATCGCCAGCGCAGGCTTCTCCACCAGCTGCCACGACGCATACCCCGCCACCCACGAGGCCGGCACTGCAACCAGCATTAGCCAATATGGCCCGGCCCACGGCATCGCCCCCGCCAAAATCTGCTGAATAGGAAACGCATACAGGTAGATACCGTAGGAGTAGTCCTGCACCACCGAAGGCAGCTTCAACTGCGGGCAATACGCAAAATAAAGCGTGGCGTAAATCGTCAGGATGGCGAACGCGAACACCTCAAAACGCCCTCCCTTGCTCAGCAAGAACAACGCGACGCAGCCAACCAACAGCCACCCGGTGTGCGGTATCACCGCTCGGCATGAATAGAATGCCGACCCCGCCAGGAAACACACCACCAGCTTGAATGGGTACGCTGCAAATGCCGGATGCCAGGCATGCAACCCCAACGCAACCAAGAGTGCCGCAAGCGTAAGCCCCGACATTGGCCACCGGAAAAGCCTGGCTACAAGCACCACCAACCCCAGCACCAGGTACATGCGCATTTCCAGCGGAATGGTCCACAAACTGCCATTGACCGAAACCCCTTGGAAACGCGGGGTAAAGGTCACCCCAGGCAGTACGAATTGGGCATCTTTGAAAATCAGCAACGGGCTGTAGAAGTATTTGTATACCTGGGCTTGCGAAAAATACTCGGCAAGCGGCAGCGAGGTAACGGCAGGCCCTAGTACAAATGCCATGAGCAACAGACACATCACCAGACCAGGCAGGATTCTGAGCGCGCGTGCCAGGTAGAAATCCTTGGCGCTATTGCGCTCACCGCTGGCAGCGATCAAGAACCCACTGACCACGAAGAACACTTCCACCCCAAGGCTGTGGACGGGCACCGGCATGCCCAGCTGCATCGCCGGGTCCGCGCAACTCAGGCATTCCAGATAGGAAAGCGCAAAAGAATGCCCAATCACCACAGCGGTCGCCGCCAGCAACCGGATGATCAAAAAATTATTATCACGCCCGCGACCTTTCATAACGTCGCCAAACATCAACATGAACACCCCCACGGCTGACGCCTTTCAGACATAAAAAAAGGGCGACCCGAGGGTCGCCCTTTTTTACCGATCAAACAGAACTCAGTTCTGCTTGGCCATTGCTTCGCGCAGCAGCGCAGCCATGGTGGTGTCGGCAGCCGCTTCCGGAGCGTTTTTCAGGCTCTGGATGGCTTCACGCTCTTCAGCGTCGTCTTTCGATTTGATCGACAGGCTGATAACGCGGGACTTGCGGTCAACGCTGATGATCTTGGCTTCGATCTCTTCGCCTTCCTTCAGAACGTTACGCGCGTCTTCAACGCGGTCACGGCTGATTTCGGAAGCTTTCAGAGTGGCTTCGATGTCGTCGGCCAGGGTGACGATGGCGCCTTTGGCGTCAACTTCTTTCACGATGCCCTTGACGATAGCGCCCTTGTCATTGACAGCAACGAAGTTGGAGAACGGATCGTCTTCCAGCTGCTTGATGCCCAGGGAGATG
>Ga0160475_100218_pt1 | contig 42112 bp, 43 predicted proteins | sample HID1975M_E11MG_FD_108254 | JGI IMG/M metagenome (GOLD analysis project Ga0160475, IMG submission 108254) | Enriched soil microbial communities from UW Madison campus, WI, USA - HID1975M_E11 MG | ecosystem: Environmental > Terrestrial > Soil > Unclassified | place: USA: Madison, Wisconsin... | reverse complement strand
TTATTGCACTCAGCTGATCGCGAGATCTGCTGGATAACCTGGAGCTTAGGTCGCTCTCAGATTATCTCCTCATCAGGCTAATCACGGTTTTTGACCCGGCTTTTTGCCGGGTCTTTTTTTTTGCTCTTCAGGCTAATGAAGATCGTGATGGCGCGCATGATAGCAAAGGTGTTTCAGGGCGTGAACGCTCATTACAAAACTTTGCGGAATCAGCACTTGAGAATCAATCTCGTTTCGCCTACGCTGGTCTCGCATCAAGGAAGATGCCCCCACCCCTCCCCCTTCAAGCAAGGAGCTGTCCATGACCCGTCTGCTACTGCCGCTTGAACACCCAACGCCTGTTGCCGAACACGATGCCGACCACGCCCTGCTGCACGCCCTGAAGCGGCTGCCCCGGCGCGTGCAGCAAGTATTCCTGCTCAACCGCCTCGACCAACTGGACTTCGCCACCATCGCCGCCCGCCTCGACCTGCCCCTGGCGAGCATCGAGCGGAACATGGACCAGGCGCTGCAGGCCGGTCGCTCGCGCCGTGATGTACTGTCGAGTGTGGCCGGGCAATGGTATGTGCGCTTGCAAAGCCCCCAGGTGACAGCTTGCGAACGGATCGACTTTCGTCGCTGGCTGGATGCGGATACGGCAAACCTGCACGCGTTTCACGAAACCGAACTGCGCTGGCGCAGCCTGTTGGCGCCGGCACGGCAACTGGGCCATGACGGCTGGTACCGGCAAGGCCGGGCGGCGCTGTCGCTGGGTGGGTGCTCGATTGCGGTCGGGCTTGGCGTGGCGGCGTTGGTAGTGTTTGGTCTCTGGGCCTGATCGCGCACTGGCAAGCCGGTCAAAAGCGCTCCGCCGGGTCTGTGGTCATGAGCATCTGCTGGAACCGCTCCAGAAAGATCGACTCGGCTTGGGTAAACTTCTGTTCACGGTTCCACAGCAGATACACGTTCACATCGATCACCCCTTCCCACGGCGGCAGACGCCACAGCTCATTGGCCTGTACATCCGCCGCGACGATGTGCTCCGGCAGGCAACCAATGCCATAACCGGCCCCCACCAGCCGCAGGATTTCATCCAGGCTCGGTGAAGATGCGACGATACGCCCGGTAAACCCCTGCTGATCACGAAACACCGTCAGCGGCGACAGGTTGCCGCCCATTTGGTCACTGGTGAAGCTCACGAAGTTCTCGCCCTGCAAGTCGGCCACGGTAAGGTTCTTGCGACCAAACAAGCGATGGCGCTTGCCACAGAAAAACGCGTAGCGCTGTTCGAGCAGCACCCGTTGCTCCAGCCGGGGCTGGGGGGTGCGGCACAGGCTCAAACCGAATGATGCGGTCTTCTGCAACAAACCACTGGCCACATCCGAACTGCGCAGCACGTCTATTTCCAGCTCCACCTGCGGATAGTCGCTGTGAAATTGTGCAAGGAAGTCATCGTAGGCACGCGACTGGATGCGGCTGATGCTGAGCAGACGGATCTTGCCCGTCACCGTCTCGGCCGGGCTGTCCAGCGCAGGCCCCAGCCGCGAGATCGTGCCGTACAGCTCGGCCGCGATCTGCATTACTTCCTCCCCCGCCTTTGACAGGTTGATGCGTGGCCCGCGGCGTACCACCAAGGCACTGTCCAGCTGCTCCTCCAGGCGCCTGAGCGCCTGGCTAACGGCCGGCTGGCTGAGGTGCAGGCGTGCCGCGGCCCGGCTGATGCTGCCCTCCTGGCCGATCACCAGAAAGGTCCGCAACAGGTTCCAATCGAGGCGGTCATTGAGGAAACGCTTGGCTTCGGGGTCTCTTGCGAGGGTCGTTGTCGTCGGCGTCATTATTTGTTGGTCTTATACTTTAGTATTTAAATTAGAAGCTTTTCCTAGCATAGGACTTGGCTCAACATCTAGCAACGCACCGCCAGAGTGCCTTTGCCCTGCCCGTGCAGGGCTCTCCTTCTCCTGCCTATAACAATGACGCCCAGGAGCCTCAGATGAAGAGCAATACCCCCACCCCGCGTCGTGCCGCGGCGGCTGCCTTTATTGGCACCACCATCGAATTCTATGATTTCTACATCTACGCCTTCGCCGCAGCCCTGGTGCTCGGGCAGCTGTTCTTCCCCAGCGAAAACCCAATGCTCAGCACCATGGCCGCCTTCGGCAGCTTTGCCGTGGGCTTTATCGCACGGCCGTTCGCCGGCATGGTGTTCGGCCACCTGGGCGATCGCCTGGGGCGCAAGAAAATGCTGCTGGTCACGATTGTGCTGATGGGCGTGGCCACCACCTGCATCGGCCTGCTGCCGACCTACGCACAGGCCGGTATCTGGGCCCCCATCGGCCTGATATTCCTGCGCCTGCTACAAGGCATCTCGGTCGGTGGTGAATGGGGCGGCGCGGTGCTGATGGCCAGCGAGCATGCGCCCAAGGGCCGCAAGGTGTTCTTCGCTTCGTTTGCCCAGTGGGGCAGCCCGGCGGGCCTGCTGCTGGCGCTGATCGCCTTCCGCTTCATTACTGCAATGGAGACGGAAGACCTGATGAGCTGGGGCTGGCGTATTCCGTTCCTGATGAGCGGGCTGCTGATGATCGTCGGTTTGCTGATCCGCTTCGGCGTGCCGGAGTCACCAGAATTTGCCGAGGTCAAGGACAGCGACCAGACCAGCGACAACCCGGTGCGCGAAGTGCTGCGCAACCACTGGCGCAATATCGTCTTCGCAGCCCTGGCCGTAACCATCGGCTCTGGCGGGTTCTTCTTCACCAACACCTTCATGATCACCTACGTCACCCAGTATCAGGGCATCGCCAAGACGACCATTCTCGATTGCCTGTTCGTGGTCACCATCCTGCAGTTTCTCTCGCAACCCTGTTCGGCCATGCTCGCCGAGCGCCTTGGTGAAGGGCGCTTCCTGAAGTGGGTCGCGGCGCTGTGCATGGTGGTGCCGTACCCGATGTTCCTGCTGGTGCAGACCGGCAACGTGGTCTACATGACCGCTGGTATCGCCCTGGCCGTGGTCCTGCTGTCGGCGCTGTATGCCGTGATTGCCGGCTACATGGCCGAAGCATTCCCGGCCCGGGTCCGTTACTCGGGCATTTCGATCGCCTACCAGCTGGGCAGCGGCCTGACCGGTGGCCTTACGCCAATGCTGGGCACGTTCGTTGCCGGCCAGTTCGCCGGGCAATGGCTACCGTTGGCGCTGTTCTTCAGCGTGCTGGCCTTGATGTCGCTGGCCGGCGTGCTGGGGCTCTCGCACCTGCGCAACGCCAGCGCCAGGCCGGTCGCCCTCTCCACTTCGCAAGGAATCGCCTGATGAGCAACAAGCCTCACGCCATGTCAGAAACCGAATGGCAAGCACGCTGCGAGCTGGCTGCGCTGTATCGCCTGATCGCCTACTACCGCATGACCGACCTGATCGACACGCACATCACCCTGCGTGTACCCGGGCCTGACCGGCACTTCCTGATCAACCGCTATGGCGTGGCATTCGAGAAGATGCGCGCCAGCGACCTGGTGCTGATCGACCTGGACGGCAACGTGGTCGACAGCCATTTCAACGGTGGCAAGGTCAATGCGGCCGGCTTTGTCATCCACTCGGCGATCCACGAGGCGCGCCCGGACCTGCACTGCATCATCCACACCCACACGGCAGCGGGCATGGCGGTGGCAGCACAACGTGACGGCCTGCTGCCACTGACCCAGCACGCGCTGAAGTTCTACGGCAACCTGGCGTATCACACCTACGAAGGCATCGCGCTGTCACTGGAAGAACGCGAACGGCTGGTCGCCGACCTTGGCGCGCACAAGGCGATGATCCTGCGCAACCATGGGCTGCTGGCCGCAGGTAGCAACGTGGCGGCAGCGTTCCACGAGATCTATTTCCTGGAGCGCGCTTGCCAGGCTCAAATCCAGGCGATGTCTGCCGGCGTGGCGTTGAACATCCCCAATGAGGAAGTGTGCCGGCACACCGCCGCACAGTTCGGGCGCGATGGCATCGACGGCATCATCGACATGGCCTGGCAGGCCGCGCTCAGCCTGATCGACGCGCAGCGCAGCGAGTGGTGCAGCTGACATGGCCAGCCTCGTATTGCTTTGCCAGAACCCGGCGCTGACTGACTGGCTGGCCGCGCTGTTCACCGAGCACGCCCCGCAGCTGAACGTGTTGCGCCCGGAAGATGCCGGCGCAAGGCACGCCGAAGTGGCCGTATGCTGGTTCCCGCCCGAAGGTAGCCTTGGCCGCTTGCCGAACCTGCGCCTGGTGCACTCGATCGGCTCGGGCATCGATCACCTGGCGCAGGACAGCTCACGCGATGCGTCGCTGCCGGTGTGCCGGGTGGTCGACCCTGACCACACCCAGGGCATGAGCGAGTACGTGCATTGGGGCGTGCTGCACTTTCACCGGGGCTTCGACCGGGTAATCGCCGGCAATGCCAGCCAGCACTGGCAGCGCCCGGTGCAGCGCAAGGCGGGGGATTTCCGGGTCGGCGTGATGGGCCTGGGCGCGATTGGCGCACCGGTGGCGCAGCGGCTGGCGGCGGCGGGTTATGACGTGCGCGGCTGGGCCCGCACGCCGCGCCAGGTCGATGGCGTAAACACCTTCGCAGGCCCGGCTTCGCTGCAAGGCTTCCTCGCCGGGCTGGATGTGCTGGTCAACCTGCTGCCCCTCACCGCCAGCACGCATGGCGTACTGAACCATGCCGTATTCCGGCACATGGCCGAAGGCAGCGCCCTGATCAACTGTGGTCGTGGCCAGCACCTCAACCCGCACGACTTGCGCCAGGCGCTGGCCAGCGGGCAGTTGCGCGGCGCCTTGCTCGATGTGTTCGAACAGGAGCCGTTGCCTGCCGATTCGCCGCTGTGGCACACGCCCGGCGTGTGGGTGACACCGCACATGGCCTCGGCCGCTTCCGACCTGTGCATCGCCCGGCAAGTGGCCGACAACGTGTCGCGCCTGAGTGCCGGGCTGGCACTGAACAATCTGGTCGATCCCGAACTGGGTTATTGACCGCACGCGTTACCAAGAGGTGATTCATGAAAACGTTTTTCCATCCTGCTCAACGCCTGCACCACCCCCGCTCCTATCTGTCGCGTGGCCAGATGCGCCAACCGCAGGAAGTGCCGGCCCGCATCGACCCGCTACTGGCAGTAGTCGAAAAACTCGGCTACCCGCTGCTCGAACCCGCCGACCACGGCCTCGCCCCGCTGGCGGCCGTGCATGGCCAGGCGTACCTGGACTACCTGGGCAGCGCCTACCAGCAGTGGCACGAAGTGCCGGAAGACTGGGGCGACGAGGTGATGTCCAACATCTACATCCGTGAAGGCAACCCCTTGCGCGGCATCCTCGGCAAGACCGCCCGCTACCTGGCCGATGGCAGCTGCCCGATCGGCGAGCACACCTGGCAGGCCGCCTACTGGTCGGCGCAGAGCGCGGTGGCCGCGGCACATGCGGTGATCGAAGGCGACCAGGCCGCTTATGCCCTCTGCCGGCCACCAGGGCACCATGCCCGCGCCGAAGCCGCAGGTGGCTTCTGCTTCCTGAACAATGCCGCAATCGCCGCCCAGGTGCTGCTTGGCAAATTCGGCAAAGTGGCCGTGCTCGACACCGACATGCACCACGGCCAAGGCATCCAGGAAATCTTCTACGAGCGAGACGATGTGTTGTACGTGTCGATCCATGGCGATCCGACCAACTTCTACCCGGTGGTCGCCGGCTTCGATGATGAGACCGGCGCTGGTGCAGGGGCTGGCTTCAACCTGAACCTGCCCATGGCCCATGGCGCCAGCGAAGCGGATTTCTTTGCCTGCATGGACCAGGCGGCAACGGCGCTGCGCGCCTTCGCCCCCGACGTGCTGGTGCTGTCGCTGGGCTTTGACATCTACGAAAACGACCCGCAGTCCAAGGTACACGTCAGCCATGAAGGGTTCCGCCTGCTGGGGCAGCGGATCAAGGCACTGGGCCTGCCTTGCGTGGTGGTCCAGGAGGGTGGCTACGACATTGCGACCCTGGATGAAAATGCCGTGCGCTTCTTTACCGGCATGACTGCCTGAGGCAAAACCCGATGTGCTCCGGGTTGCCTTGGGCAACCCGGCCTACCGAGTAATACAACAATAAAGAGCGCAACTTGCCGCACCCGCAAGTTAGCGATCAGGCCCCCGGCTGCCCGCCGCAGACGCAGACGCAGGGGCAATAACAATAAATCTTCACGCTGCCGTTCTTGAATCTGGCAATAAGGAAGTCTTCATGTCGTTCAAAACTTTCACCTTGGGGATGGCAGGCGCGAGTGCCTGCCTGTTTGGCTCGATTGCCTGCGCGGCAGAATCGGACCCTGGTTTTATTGAAGACAGTACCACCACGGTCGGCTTGCGCAACTTCTACTGGAACGCCGACAACCGCAACGGCAGCTACCTCAACCCGGCCGGCGAGCGGCAAAGTTATCGCCAGGAATGGGCGCAAGGTGTGCTGGCCAAGTTCAATTCCGGCTATACCCAAGGGCTGGTAGGGTTCGGCCTAGACTTGCATTACATGGGCGCAATAAAGCTCGACGGTGGCAAGGGCCGGGTTGGCGACGGTGTCGGCAATGGCGGCATCGTCGCGCGCGACAACCAGGGCGACCCCAAGCATGAGTACGCCAAGGCCGGTGGCGCGGTAAAGATGCGGGTTGGCAGCACTGAACTGGCCTATGGCGACCTCTTCCCTGATTCACCCGTACTCAAATACGGTGATATCCGCCTGCTGCCGCAAACGCTGCGAGGCTGGAACGTCACCGATCATACCTTCGGCGGGCTGGCCCTCAATGCAGGGCGCTTTACCTCCAGCAGCGACCGTGCAGCAACCAATCACGGCGGCAAGCTGGGTACCGCTTACGGTGGTCGCCAGGCCGACAGTGACTTTGTCAGTTATTACGGCGGTATCTACACCGGCGTCGACAATGTGAAGATCAAGCTGTTCGGGTCGGAACTCGACAACATCTGGAACCAGCAATTTGCATCTATCGAATACCGGGTGCCTTTGAAGGCGGGTGGCGTGTTCAATACCGGCGCCAATTACTACCGTACGCGTGACACCGGCACCTCGCTGCTTGGCGATATTCGCAACGATGCCTGGAGTGCCCGGGTAGGCTACGCAATGGGTGGTCACAAGTTCGAAGTTGCTTACACCCGCATCGACGGCGACCAGCCTTTCGACTACGTCTGGAACAGTTTCGACATTGAACTGGATGCGGCCTCCCAAGGCAGCGACTTCAACAGCCCCAACGAAAGAGCCTGGAGTGCACGTTACGACCTGGACGCCGTCATCTTTGGCGTACCCGGGCTGAGCTTCACGGCGCGCTACATACGCGGCACAGATATTGATGGCCGCGACGCTGGCGGTGCCTATTCACGGTTCCAGGCGGTGCGCGACGGGTCGCAATGGGAACGGGACCTGTGGGTGAAATACGTGGTGCAGTCAGGGCCTGCGAAAAACCTGTCCGTGCGGGTGCTGCATGCGTCGATGCGCACGGGCGGTGACTACGGCGCAATCGCCAATGACCTGGACCAGACCCGGATCATTCTGGACTACCCACTGGACCTGAACTTTCTGAAATAGCCCCGCAACAATTTGCGGCCGCGTTGCGGCCCTTGAGCCATGAGCTTTTTTTGAAAGCGGCGCGACAGACTTCGATGCATCTTAGGCACTGTGTGAAATGTCTTGAAACGAAGGTCAAGCGAGGCAAAAGCGGTCAGGGAACGGCCAAGGTCCGCGCCCGATTTCACGGGTGGTAAACCAACATTCCGAGGTTGTCTTCAACGCAGCATTACCGAATTTCAAGGCTTTTCACACAGAGCCTAGCTTCCCCTATTCGGACAGACCTGATCATGACTATATCAAATATTACTTCTCAGCCGCCGGTATGGACTTCTACGAACCATAGCTCTCCCACCCCCTCCTCCAATGAAGCCGAACCAAAAGCCTTACACAACGAGAGAATCTATCAAAACACATTCACAATGATCAGTGAGCGATATCAAGATTTCCGCCCGGACACGGAGGTCGGCTTCCAGCAACGCCCTGGTGTGACCGCAGATATCGAACCTGTTTCCAAAAAGGATCTTATCTCCATACTTGAACACATCAAGGCCGACGATAAGTTACTGAATAGCTGCAAAAACAAATCTGCTAAAGCTGCGTTTTTCAACAAATTCTACTTGATGTCCAACGCGGATCAGGGCTGGAATCTCCGACTCCACTCTTTTAATGTCCGAGGCAGCGGCCTTGGTGAAGAGGATAGCCCGCACTATCATCGCTGGACATTGGCTTCAAAAATACTCTCTGGAGGCTATCTCAACGTCAACTACCAAGAAGGTCCAAAAACCGACTCAACCTCACAAAAAGATAGCTTTTCTAAATATGAACTTAGTTCTTCAAAGGCACAAACGAGCGCTGGAGCCCGTGAGTCCAGGTACATTTCAGAAGCAGAAATGAAAGTCACAAACAAAACCTTGTATGCGCAAGGTGGCCTTAATCACTTCCCCATAGCTCAACCTCACAGCGTGGAAGCCCATGCAGCCGTCATGGGCACTACACTGACCCTTGCCCATACAAGCAAGCCGGCCCACGACACTTCGATTTCGTTCAAAAAATCCAATAACATAGAAACAATTCCAGAGATAAAAATCGAAAGCAATGAAGCGTTCAAGACCATGCTTCAAGATCAGATAACTCATCTACAGGTTCTTGTATTAAGCGATAGCCTCAACACTTCACTTTCAGCAAAATTTGAACAAGGATCCCAACTTACAACTGGAGAGGAAAAACATCTGGCCGACTACAAAGAACCAAACTATGTAGAAACCTCCCTCTTACCGGCGCTAGCCATTTATCAAATGGAAACACTTAACAATATTGAACACAGTGAGTTTTCTGACGACACCGTAGCGCTCATTGATGCCACACTGACTGAAATAGATCCCGAATCCTTGGACACATTGATCGCAAACAACCAGCACGACCTCTACGACAAGCAACTTACCATCGAGATCGATGACCCTGAATTGGCTAGACAATTGAGTAAACGCGCCAACCAGGCCATTGCACTGCACTGATCAATCCCGCTAATCCTTAAAGTGCTAATGCCAGTCGGCTAAGCTATTTCGGGCTGCAAATGCCTCGACAGTTTTTTATCACCCAAACTTTTTAGCGGGCTGGCATTACCTTTCTTGGCGGTCTGTCCAGGCAACTATTTCCGCAACATAAAATAACTCACCAATCAAGCGACTTTCTCTCCACGCGCCTGGACGCTTCATCCAGGCGACCGCCTCAAACCTCAACTCTATTTCTTACGAGCACTGATTGCAGGGGGGGGGAAACATGCCCAAAGCCCCCCCAAAACCAAGCGCCCAGCCTTCATAAAATGAGCGTTTTTTGAAAGACATGGCCATTGGCGAAATCTAGGCTGCAAGAAAATCCAAAAAACGTGCATTAAAAGAATGAAAATCATGCAAAACCACGTTAAAACATTTCATGCAACAACAACAACAACAACAACAACAACAACAACAACAATAATAAACGCATGCGCCGGCCAGGTTCGCAGGCGATTAACGGCCTCGTAGAGGATAACCCTCCTGCAACAGCATCGTCATCGCAAAGCGAAACCAGTGATAGATGCCCGGGCGTGTGTCTATTGACGGAGGAGATGAAGCGCGTTTTGCGTTCACCGTGAAATACACGCTCCCTACTTCAGTGGCTAAGCCTGTGCCGTAAGGCCTGCTGAATATCGTACCGAATACCAGTTTTCGTCAACCGCATGCAGTGCCATGAGCTAGTTACGTGCCTGACAATCCGAATACTGCGTTTTAAGACGTCAGCGACGGCGCCTCTCAAGACAGCAGATAACATAGCGCCCTTGAAACCCTTGACCTTTAGCGTAAGAGATCACAAGCAATGAACCGCGATATTTCGACAACCCTATACACAACATTGATAAGTCTCGGAGTTCCTGAGAAAAGAATCGGCGCATTCGATCACCACTCATCCATAGAACTAAACTTCAAAATTATCAACCCAATCATTATCACAACAAACAACAACAGGACATGGATATGGAGCGAACTCAAAGAGCTGAACAGCCTCAACATCAACTTTTATGCAGCCAATCTACTCGATGCACTACAGTACGCTTTGCCAGGCGTTCTAACGGGGCAAGCGGTACTGGGGAAAGCAAATGATTGCTACGAAATAAAAGCATTGCTCGCCGACGAGTGCGTCGAATCACCCGATGAGCTACGCCGGGCACTGAATGAATTTTACAGCCTGACATTGTCGATCCACAACATACTCAACCACTGAACCACCGCCCCCAAAAGGCTCAACTACCTTACACAGGTAAGAGAATATGCCGATCAACAATGACATAAAATGCATTGCGCCAGCTACCGCACAATATCACGCTGACAGCAACGACCCCAATAATACCGATTTTGTGAGAAACTTCGATCTCGCCAGGAACTGCTCCAATGAAATCGCATCAAATGTAACTTCCACTGCGACTGTAAAAAATGGAGACGGAGAGCAACCCGTTCGCTTCCGCCGCGATGAAAGCAGCAGTCCACAAGTCGGGAATGGTGTTATCAATAACGTTTTCATTGACAGCAACATAACTGTCAAGCATACGAGTAGTCTCACCCCTATGAGTGAGGCGCCCATCAAAGATGGGGCGTTCGGCATACACAGGGTCGAGAGTTCGACCCTTGGAAACACAGACGCACAAAAAATTCTCGGCAAGGACTCTAGGCACCTTAAAAATACCCACACCAACCCGGCAGCTCCGCACACGCTGAGGCAGACAAAGGATTTGGCCATGAAACAAACTGTGGACGGAAGAAGAGTTCTTTACAGCCCGGGCGAAGCACTCATCAAAGAATTGAGCACTGCAGCCATCGTATTGCATCGAATCGTTTCAAATCTGAGTGCCGACAGCCAGATAACCATCGGTGCTCGTGTATTAGGAGAAGAAGGTCTGCTCGACGGAAAAACAATCGCAGATTTGCTCGCTGCTCTAAAGCGTGTCAGCACAAAAAACAATTCATCCAGTGCAGTGGCTGCCAGTGCTACAGACAGAGCCGCGGTGATTGCCTTGATGGGAGATATCGGCGTGTTTTATTCCCGCCCAGAAGACGCGAAGGTGGAGCTGATGACCGAATTAAACAGCCAGCTAACAGCGGCTGGTCTGCATGTGCCAGAGGATTCGGAAATGGAAATCATGCGCAGGACAGGCGGTTCTCGCACGGTAGGACCAGATAAAAAGGCTGAGCGAAATGTTGTTGTTTTTGACTCGCGTGCAGACATCCCCCTGCGAACGGGCATTCATAACATGGGGCTGGAAGCAGATAAGATACTAGACATTGCCGAACACAATCGTATCCCAGAAAACCGCTGGCCGGTCTTCGACATCAGTATGCACCGTATCAATGAAACTACAGAGCCGTTAACCGCGCACATGTCGGGTTCGCCGGCCGAGATCTTACAGACTTGGGACATGTTATGCGGGGTACCAGGGAAGGATCAGTACGTGGAGGCTCTGACCCGAAGTTCGGCTCGCCAAGAGAACGAGAAGTTCCATCACCCCCTGTCTGACCTGACATCGGCCGAGCAAGCGCAGCGCTATGCTCGTGCGGCAGGTGCCAGTGCATTCTTAGTAGGGTTGGGTTACCACAGTGCCGTCGAAGTGCTCGAGGGCATTCTCGTCTACACGGGACAAAGCATTAGGACACAAGGAACGCTGTCTTCATTACAACGAGATTCCGCTCATTTGTTTGGGCATGGTGCAGCGACGGACCTCATGACCGAATTATTCAAAACCAATACACTACCCGGCTCTGTATGAAATTCCGAGAAGCCCAATCGGCGTCCCTAGAAGCTGACACTTTGTAGAGTTTCCAGCCATTACGGAACGGAATCCTGTGGCAAAGCGCTACGAACTCTCGGATGAGGCCTGGGCTGTGGTTGCTGATCTGTTCACCAAGACCCACGGCCGGCGACGGCCGCGCCTGAGCGACCGCCAGCTGATCGTTAGCGTGCCCCGGGGGCTCTGCTCAGGTGCTGCGTGGCGAGATATGCCGGAACGCTTCGGCCCGTGGTCAACGGTGCAAGCGCCCGCATCATCGCTCGCGCGGCCTACCGTGCGACGAAAAAAGCCTAGACGCTTCCAGCCCGCTATAAAAATTATCAGACAACTACCAACTGATATTTTCGCGACTGTCTTCGTCCTCAGATGGCTTGAACACCTCCTGCATAAACTCCTTGACGAACATATTGGCCGATGAGACCGATACCAGCGCAACCCTTATCTCGTTGTAAGTATCGCTGTCTTCCAAACCCTGCTCTTTCATCCGCACCATCACCTGCGTCAACGCGTCCATTTGCTTCTGCGTCGTTTTATAGGGCCCGTCGCCACTGGCATTGGCGTATTCTTTCATGTAAGCCCGAATACTGCCCGGCGAGGGTGTCGTGGCGGCTATCCACTCCATGAACGCGTCATAGAACTGAGCAAATTCCGGGTCCGGATCAGGTCTGGTTTCTGCGGCCTGAAGCCCCATGCGCTGGTTCAGGGGCACAATTGTCTCGGTGGCTGGTGGCAAGGCCTGGCCGGCACCTGCGAGCGAATAATTGTTAATGTTCATCACTGTCATCCGAGTCAGAACCATGATTCGAGCTGTCGCCCTCCTTGTTCAGGTCGGCGGCCCAGCTTGCAATACAGCGCCTCGACGCTTCATCGAGCTGGCGCACGCTCTCCGGTAACAGCTTGAGTTGGGCGATCAGGCGCGACGACAGGCGCTCCTGGGTGGCGCCGATGTCGAGTTCGACAACTTGATCCGCCAGGCGAAACAAGTAGCGTTCCTGGGCATGGAAACGGATATCCACACGCTCGACTCCCAAGGCCGTCAACTTGTTTTTAAGCGCCAGCTGTTGGGGTTTGCATCGCAGCGGCAGGATAATCTGCAGCGGCTCCTGGCCTTGACCTGTCCAGCCATCCTGCCAGCGCTCCAGCAGCGCATCGAGCAGTCGTTCATCCATCAGCAAATCCCCCAGCAATGACCGGGCGGCCTGTGCCAGTTCAGCTTGCAGCGCGCTCGCCATCAGCCGCGACCGCAGCAGAAGCCCGCTCACGTCAGCAGCAGCTTGTAGCACCCCCTGGGAATAACCTTCCTGAAAGGCGTTCGCACGGACAATGTCAGCCTCTTGTTGCGCCTCTTCCATACAGGACCTGGCACGCTCGCGGGCTTGCTGCATCAACAGCCGGCGATTGCGCGCAGCCGTCCGCTCTTCATGCCTCAGCAGGAGGGCATCCGTCGACGGAATATCAACAAGCGTTCTGATGGATTCGAGCATGTTGTACCGCCAGGATAAAAAGTGATGGATTCGGCGCCAGTAGCGGCAAAGTTTGCTGGAGCTCGACAACGGGTGGCGAGAACTGCAAGAACAGACGCTGCATGAGCGCCTCCGGGATGTGTTGATGCCAAGCTGCCAAGGCAGCTAGCCCCAAGGCACTGAGCGACTGCTCAAGCCCATCCGTTTCGCTGACCGCGACCATTGGCCGATTGCCCAGATCGATACGGGCGAAAGCCCTTGTCGGCGCATTGAGCTCACGCATCCGCGCCCCGAGAGCCAGCTGCGGCCACATCAGGTGCGCCCCCATGAGACGGGAAACTGCGGGCAAATGCTGCCAATTCGCGATCCAGCAATTAGTCCATGGATTGCGCTTGAGCTGCTGCGGGTCGGGGCAACTGAGCTCCAACCTCCTTAGCAACGATTGATTGAGCAACGCCCGGATTGCAGGCTCGGCAAACAGCGCTGGCACAACACCCCGCTGCGGATGCAGATAGTCCAGCGGCTGCTGCAGGATCGCGCGCAGCGCTTCAGTTCGGCGGGGCATGTTCGATCTCTTTCGGCTTCCGATACAGCACGACCCAGTACGCTACCGCAGCCAGAATGCCTAACAAGAAAATGCCATAGAGCCAGGGAAACCCGGACACGCGAGGCTCCATAAAGGGGGCGGCATGCTGAACTGAAGCCCGCTTGGACAAGACAACCGAAATGTGCTCGTAGTCTATGCCCGAGAAACTGTTCTTGAGAAAACGCTTGATATCGTTGACCAGTCGCTGTGGCTCGCTGTCACGCTCATATATCACCAACGCCGAGAGATGTATCGGCGCAACCTTGCGACCGCTTTCTCCGGCCTCCAGCTCGTAACTCACATGTACCCGCGCCGAAACCACACCCTCCAGGGTGGCCAACGACTGCTCCAGGCGCTGCTCCAGCGCACTGTACAGACGTGCCTTCTCGGCTCGCGGCGAAGCGACCAGGGAGTCGGCAGGAAACATCTGAGCGATTTCGACACGCGGCTTGGAGGGCAGTGAATACAGGGCCAGCAGGTCGACCGCCGCCGCGAAATCCGCTTGCGCAATATGCACCGAGTATCCGACCTTGCCGTTATTGACCTTGGTCGCAGTAATGTTGTTGCGCTGCAGCACCGAAATCACTTCATTGACCTGCTGCTGGTCAAGGCCCTCAAGCAAACTCGGCTGGCGACAGCCAACCAGCATCAGACACAGCAGCACCAGACAGCCATATAACTTCATGACGAACGTAACAAGGTTTCGGCCGTGGACACCGCTTTCCGGACCAGGACGTTGAGTAAAGAGACATCGATGTTGTATTGCGCAGTAAGCAGCTGCAATTCGCTCAAGACTTCCGGGTTGGTAATATCCGGTCGCTTGAGCAGGGCATTGATCCTTGCATGATCGCGCTCGGTACCCACGGCGGCGCTGGCGAAACGCTCGATCAAACGCCCCTCCAGTGACACCACCGAGCCAGGCTCGGGACGCGCCAGCTCAACGAGCTGAAGCGAACTCAGGTCCACTGAACCCAAAGAAGAAACAGACATAGGAACACTCACAGAAAAATACCCGGCAGGCACACGAACTCACTGCCCGCCGAGCGGAACGACAAGACTTAACGCGCGGCAGAAACTATCGCCGTATCAATCTCCTTGAAGCCCTTGACCGTATTGGTCGCAACGTTACGGAAAACGTTGTACGAAGAGAATGCAGCCTGGTAGGCCGCCAATAGCGTGGGGTCCGACGCATCGGCATGCAATGCGGCCAGTGCCTCATCGAGTTTGGTCTTTAGATCGGTAGCGCCGTTCTCAAAACCTTGAGCCTGCCGGCCCAGGAAATCATCAGGAAAGTCGATGGGATTTGAAACACTCATATATCACCTGCCATTATCAAAGGGATTTAGGGAAGTACCAGGATGACGGCGTCATCTTGATGTAGCCCTGCGGGCCATACCGGAACGATTTGCCCTTGAGCCAGTCATCTTCGAGCTTGAATGCAAAATGAACATATCGCTCACCCCACTGCCGGCCGAACTTCGCGACAAAGTCACCCAAGGCTTGCAACTCAGCGTCCTCTAGCGAGCCCTCGACCGTGAAGGTCACGCCGTTAGCATGCGTATGCCGAGTAAAGCGCAATGCCAGGCGTTGCAAGCCTTGTTCGGCCAGGTGTATGAGTTCGTCGTCGTCACTACGTACAATTTTTATTTCGCGCGCGTAGGGCGCAACTGCACCCAGAGCACTCTCAAGACGGCGCTGCAAATCGGGTGTCAGCACGCTGCTTTGACGACTGATCAACAGTCGCGGAACAACCGGATCACTGAGGTCCATACGGTGATAGGCGAGTTGCGGCGCGAGACTGGACACCAGACTCTCCAGACGCCGACGCTCGTCATAGGTTGTCATAACCTGAGTTGCCGAGTACCCATTGCGCACCAATACCTGCCTTCCCCACCCGGCATCGCGCTCGGAGTCGGCGAAAACGTAAATCGCCCGGTCGCGCCCATAGACTACGACCATGCTGTTGTTGCCCCCGGCAATAAGCGCTTCAACACTCGACACGGGAGTGGGGCGCGAAGCGTAGTACCCACTAAACAATGCCAAACCAGCCATTATCGCCAGCACCGCGCCAACAGCCACGCGCCGCGATACGGTGCTGGGCACCCAAGCCGGCTCAGGCGCTGCAAGCACCGTCGGCCCTTGTACCAACAACTCGCTCCGCCACGCCTCATCAAACGGGCGCACCGCGATTAACAACTCCGATATATTCTCCAGTGACTGGAATGGGAGGAGGCGCTCAACCACACCTTCGTCGCCCAAGATACGCACGACACACCCCGAGCACTCCGTAGCGTCAAGCAAAACCTCGAAGTTTCGCCCCCCGCACTCCAGCGGAATGTAGATCGCATCTTCCGGAACACTCAGCGGATGCTCGATCGAGCAAAACTTTGCCTCGCAACCCACGACAAAAAGAGTACGCGGCTGCGCCAGATCAAATTCGCAACCCTGCAGCGGGCCATTGAAAACCCTCAGGACGCATTGCGTTGCAGGGGAATCCAGCATGCTGTTCACCACCCGGCCTATCCATATAGAAAGCGCCTAACGCTTAGACGTGAAATCAATGATAGGGAGTGACAGGCAGACAATCCTGATCAAACTATGAGGATAACTCGATATAAACGATCAGAATCCAGGCAGAGGCGGTTGCGTGTTTTTGATTTACATCAGGCTGTCGGCCGTGATCAACCAGCCGGAAAACTCGGTAGCCAGGGCCATGATGAGTTACACCACTTCCCGGGACACGATCCGGTCCCCGCTCATAAGCACGGGACGAAACAATGCTTCAGCCGCTTCGGATGCCCCTTGCAAACTGGTCAGCAGCGCAAGTCGTTTGATCGCCAGCGAATTCCCGGGCTCCAGCGCAAGCGCCTCAGTCACAGCCTGCTGTGCATGAGCCAAAGCCTCGCCGGGCGTCATCAGCCCAAGCCAGGCCATCGCCAGATAGGTATCAGCCAAGCCACACCAGGGTGGTGCGTAACCGGGATCCAGATGCAAACAGTGGAGAAACTCGTGCAGCGCCTCCCCCAGGCTCTTTGCCGTATAGGCCTGCAACCCGAGCAAGCCACTGAGATAGGACTGCGCCAGAGGATTGGAACCGCACTGCGATGCCGTCGGACGCAAACCCGGCAGACGCTGCGCCACCAGAGAAACCAGGCGCTGCAATGCTTCTTCCCGCCCACCGCCGGGCACCAGCTTTTCACTGTACAGCAGCGCATGATTGCGACCACGAACCAATTCGACCGCCAACGCCCAGCCGCCCGCCGGCGCGATACAATGAAGACTGAGATAATAATCAGGCATCATTCGCTCAACTATCGACAGGCAATCATCTGAAGCGTGTGCGTTAGCGGTCAGGCCCGCCGGCATCACACAAAGACTTTCACCGAACGCGGCAGCCAGTCGGTGCACCACTTCGCGCTGTATTTCCAGGCCACACGCATCATCCTGCACCAGCACCGGCAAGACCAATAACGAGGGCACCGATAACGGTGGTGATGGCAGGCCCGCTCGTTCGACGACCCCCCCGGCAAAACGATACCCCTTGCCATAGACCGTCTTGATATAGTCATTTTCACGCCCCAGCAACTTGCGCAGCGCATAAATGCAGCGGGTCAGTGACTCCTCGGCCACGTCGCAGTTGGACCACACCTGGTCCAGCAGCCAATCCTTGGAAACCAGCGAGCCCGCCGCCCCCAACAATAGCCGAAGTACATGCAATTCTTTGGGTGGAAGATGCAGTCCTTTGCCGTCATGCAGAAGCAGTCCATCCCCCTGCAATATCCATCGGCCAAAAACAAACGACCGAGTTGACGACTGATCAGTGACACACTCCATAACGCAATTCGCCCCTCCCCAATGCGATGGACAGAACGCACCAAAGGCTCCGCGCCCCGGCTTGAGCGGTCAACTATAGGGGAAAAGATTCTTACGAGATCTGCGACTTCCCTACAACCAACTGGGGACTAATCCACATAACCTATGTAAACGGTCCGTTTATCGATGAGTCATCGGTGCATCCCGTACAGGATCTACTCGGGATGCTAACAGAACATGAACGACGCGCCGTCACCGGCGCGTAGGTTAGGCGGCCTGAGCGATTGCCTGATGAACAAGGCGATACAGATCCTCCACCTTTCGAATACAGGCCAAACCCTCTGGAGGCAGTTCAATACCCAGGAGGTCGTTGATATCCAGAGCGATATCCAGAAAATTCAACGAATCCGCACCAAGGTCCGCCACCAAACGGGCGTTTGGGGTAACGAACTCGACATCGAGCACGAGCCTATTTGCGAGAATCGCGATAATGATGGCTTCTATTTCTAGCTTGATCATTTGCGTCATTTCGGACTGCCCGTGCATGCCCACCACCTCAAAGGCAACTGATTTTCCTTCATTCCCCAAAACGACAACGCTAGCCAATTCCGCTCGCGATCGCCTTGAGCATTTCTGCATACTGGCTCAATTGCGATGAGAGAATCTTGTTGAAATTTTCGTGGTAAGCGTTGGCGTTACCGTACTTGGTGGTGAATAACTGCAACTGGTTCTTCAAGTCACCTTCCTGGCTGTTAAAACCGGTTTGCCAGGCTTGAAACTTCGCGGTATCCCACGTCACCGTACCGTTGGGGGCTGCTGCAATCATTGCATCCAGCGGCGATAAGTCCATCATCACCCGATAGCCACCCTTGCCGTCTTCCTGCACACATGATTCAGGCAAGCCCATGGCCTTGGCCCACTTCCGTGCATCTTCCTCAGTTGCAGACCCCTCATCTGAAACTGGATAGAGCACGCCATCCGGGGCTTTCTGATACTTATCACGCAATGCTATTAAAGCACTGCGCAATTCCCCACTTATTTCGACTTCCTTACCGTCCGATTTGCCTTTTATCCAATCCCCCATCTTAGCCATGATGGTTTCGTTGAATTCCTTGTAGAAGGCAGAAAACTTGGTCAGCAGCGCCTCGTAGATCGCCAGGTATTCACCCTTGATAAAGCCGATCATTGCCATCAATTGCTCGAAAAAATCGGCATTGCCACTGAACGTATTCAAGGCATTGCACACAGCTTCCGGCGCGCGCGGCAAATCGCTTAGTTTCCTGAGTGTTTCATCCTGCCACTGTTGGATGTCGGGGGTAGCGGGCTGAGGATGGGATGCCCACATGCGTAACTCGGCCTCCAGCAAATGCGCTTGAACCGTACTGGCGTCCACTTTCACGAGCAGCGCTCGTGAGGCTTGCTCCGCCTTGACGCTCTCTGCATGACGCTCGTTGAAGTAATCACGCATAGCCTCTTCCCCGGCCGCGGGATCAACCGGCCCGGCAACAGGAGGCAACCGAAATGCCTTCACTGCAACACTTATATCATCCAGGCGAGCATTCAAGCCGCCTAACCTGGACATCACCGACTGCGTCATACGCTCAGCCGTCGACGGGAGCGGCAGACGCTGGAACTCATTGCTGCCAACCTGTTCATTCGCTCGCTGATCATTCGTCGGCTGATCATTACGCGCCGCATGGTTGGGGTGGAAACTGCTGATAATAGTCATGGCTCAACTCCTGGTCAGGCGCGCGCAGAGGCGAAGCTGTTCAGGGTAGAGCCACGGCTGTCGACCAACTGCTGGATGGCGTCGAGTATCTTGCTGAGCAGCGCTGTATATTCATTGGTACTCTGGTTGGCGACATCACTGACCGCCTTGTTCAGACCCTGCTCGGACTGGTGCAGCACTTCACGCTGACGCTCTGAATACTCTTGCAGACGCAGGATGGCAGACAACCCGGAGCTGATGGTCATCGCCATGGCATTGATGGCACCGCCAACCGTCAGGTTGCGCTCGTAGGTTTTCACCTGCTGGGCACTTTTCATGCGCGCGTCCGTAGCCTGGGTAACCACCTCGCGAATTTTCGACTCAAAGGCTGCCCGCTTGCTCGGGTCAAGTTCCAAGTCAACGCGCATCTGCTGGGCCTTCGCCTCCAACGTAACGGCATTCGTCTGGTTGGTCTTGATATCAGTATGCTTCTGGCTCTGCCCGCGCAAGGTCAACGCGGCACCTGTGGCGGACATGGTGGCGGCAACGACAGCGCCACTGACCGCCGCCCACATCGCAGCTTCGCCACCGGCCATGATTGCAACGCCTTGTGCAATGGCGGCCTCGTAGGCCATCTGGACGAACTTGCCGCTCATTTCAGCGCTTGATTTGCGGGCAACATTGACCGCGACAATCGACGCAATCAACACACCGATATGTTTTTCCCACGCTGCGGGATCGAACGACAACAGGTCCGCCACCGGATCTCTCACCCCGCCCTCAGCGCCCTCATTCTCCTGCTGGACGACAGTAGCCAGAAACATGCTCACCATCGCCTGGCTTTCGCGCTCGCTCGACCCTGAGGTATCCAGGAGCTGGTTCAACTGTTGGGGCGTCATTGCTTCGACAGCCTGCCGGGGCCGAGACATCAACACCTGCGCATCGAGCCGTCCATTGATACTGCTGATCGACAACGGCTGCCTTTGATCGACGACCTTACCTGCCACCTCTGCAGCGTGAGCGCTGACTAACGATGGCGAACGACTATTAATTGAAAAGTCCATGAATGCTAACCCTGTTGAATCAAATGTTGCGTGCCATGCTCAAGCTGCTGCTATTCATACTGTCCTGGATGCTGAAGGCTTTCCTGATGGAGTCATCCTTGGCCTTCATGGACTGATCGAAGACTTGAACCATGTCGTTCAGGTAGTTTTTCATCGCCTCGGAGATAACCTTGGCCAACTCGAATTCGGCCAAGTGCTCCGAGGCGTTACGCTGGTGAATACCAGACTTGATTTGCAACGCGGACTGTGCGGCGGTACCGCCCGCCTCCACCACTGCCAGCGAAGCCGCCATGCGCGATGCATAGAGATCGAGTGACATCGCATCCGACTTGAGACCTATGCTGGTACGGGCCTTGGTCATGACACTCGTAAAACCATTGCTGACCGCCCTGGCGGCCTGCTTGAGCATTTGTGGCGCCATCTCGTTGGCCAATTTGCCGAACATGTTGCCCATCGCGCTGGCGACCCGCCCCGCAGCGGACTTGCCAACGACCGCGACAACCGCCAGCACCGCGACCATCGCCACGGCGCCAATGATCGCGCCCATGATCATCCCGGCCATCTCGGCCGAGGCACCATCGATGCCAGCCTTTTTCAGAAGGTCCGCAATTCCCTTGCCAATGGACTGAATCATCGGGTTGAGTATGTTATCCATCAGAGGCTTCATGGCCTGCTCCATGAACGACACCCCTGTCAACTGCTTGACCAGCATGTCCGCGCCCATCAATGCCACACCGGCAGCTGCCAGCGCCAGACTGGCTCCGCCCGTGAAGGCAGCCCCGACGACACTGACCACGGTCAGCACTGCGCCCAGAATCTTGCCGATACACCCCATCGCTTTGCTGGCAGCTTCTGCCTTACGCACTTGCTCCAGGTATTCTTCAGACTTCTTCTCCATAAACGCCTGACGCGCCGCCTGCATACTGCGGAACAGCTCCTGCTCCATCTCAATCTTGTTTTCAGCGCTTTCGCCCATCAATTCTGCATACTGTGCAATCAGCAGCACCATGGTCGCAGCGGCGTTCAGCTGATTTTTGACGCCATCGAGCACCGGCTTGTCGCCCAGCCCCGAGTCTTCTACCAACCTGGCTTGAGCCTCAGCCTGTTTGCCAGCCTCACCCGCCACCTTGACTGCGGCCTGAAAGTCCATACTGGCCTTGCCCAGTTGTTGTTGGGCGCCGGTCAGCTTGCCTTGCGCCAGATCGCGCTCGGCCAGGGCTTTGGCATGCTCGGGAGTACCCGGCTCAGTCCGCCTCAGAGCCGACTCGGCATCGGCCAGCGCCCTTTGGGCGCTGTCGAAGTTAGCCTTGGCTTTCGCGAGCGCTTCCTCGGAGCTGCCTGCAGCGGCGACAGCCGCTTCAAACTCCGCCACCGCGCTCAGATAACTATCTGACAACGCCTTATGGCCATCAGCGCGGGCCTTGGCTGCCGACTTCAGGATGTCCATGCGCGACTTGAGCGACTCCATGCTCACGTCACCCAGCAAGTTGATGAGCGAGGCCATCAGCAAGGTGAACTTGTCTTCTGAATCCTTAATTGCGCTCCTGCCAGCTTGCGCCGGCACAGCCAGAAGCGGCCTACCCGGCCCCACAGCATTACTATCCTGCGACTGAGCGGAGTAACTCACACCTTGCAGGTTGACCAGTGCCGTATCGGCTGCACGCTGATAGGCCTTGGTGTTTGCCGCTTTACTCGCCGCGTCGGCATAGCTTTCCTTGCTGGCCTGACGGGCCAGCGCGTCCGCGGATATGAGTGAGTACAAAGCCCTGATATCCATTACAACTATTCCTCCGAATGGTCAGCGTCGACGTTGCTTAAAGCATTCAGGTAAGCCTGGGCCCGCTCCCGCATACCCGGCTCCTGCACGCGCTCGATGACATACTCAAAACACACCTTGGCCTTGCCGGCTTTTCCTAGCGCAAGCTGGCATTGGCCGGTATAGAGCATTGGGCGGTAATCATGCTTACCTTGGGCAAAAGCCACGGCATACAGATCAACCGCTTTCTGATAGTTCTGCTTGAGCTGATGCACCGCCGCCAAACCCATCCAGTACTGCGCGTTATAGAAGTCGTAGATACACAGGAAATGGAAAAATTTTTCCGCATCGTCCAGACGCCCCTGCTCATAGAACTCATAGGCAAAGGCGTAAAGGCTATCCATCTGCTCGGTACTAACGCCGCGCAGGTCCTTGAGCGATGCACCATCAAGGACGGCCTGCATCACCTGCTCGGCAATCCGGTCCTCTTCCTGCTCCGTGTGTTTTCGACTGCTCATGACTACTTGCTCCTGAATGTTTCTTCAGCGGTGCTGACAAGGCTATTGAGCCAGCTGAAGGCAATGGATGCCGTCACAAAACGCTCATCGGGGTGTTCGTGAGTCGCTCAGACCTGCAAACGGTTTTGCAGGCAGCCCATCAGGCCTGCTCGACCTGCTCGAGCCAGACCAGCAACCGCAGAACGCTTTCGATTTCCTGCATCTGGATAAAGGTGTAGCGCTGATGGGTCTGGAAGATGCGCCTGGCCAAGGCAATGTCATTGATTACCGGCACGCCTACTTCAGACGCGTACTTGCGCACGGCCAATGCCCGCTGGTTGGTTTCCATCAGTGAGATGAATGGCATCACTGAAACTTCAGGCCGAAAGTAAATCCCTACGGCGATGTGCGTGGGATTGGCGACAATTACTCGCGAACCACGAATGTCGGATTTGACCTGTTCGGATAACAGCTCCAGATGCAGCTCGCGCCGCCGCCCCTTGATTTCCGGATTGCCTTCCTGCTCCTTGTGCTCGCGCTTGACCGACTGTTTGTCCATCTTCAGATCCTTGAGATACAACCAGTACTCGCACAGCGCATCGAGCAGGACCACCAGCACTATGCAGCCCAGAAAGGCCAGTACCAGCACCTGCAACAAATGAGTCCAGATCGGAAACAGATCGTCAGGTTGCGCATAGAGTTGCGCAAACAGTAAGTGCCGCTGAGTCAGCCAGACCATCCAGAATGCGATCACGAAACTACCCAGATACAACAGGGCTTTAACGGCATCCTTCAGTGTTCTGAGACTGAACAGCTTTTTGAAACCGTTTACCGGGTTGAGTGCTCCGAAGTTCAGCTTCAGGGCCTCGCTGGCAATGGCCAGGCCGGTCTGCAACAACGTGGGCAAGGCGCTGGCGAGAAAGCACACGACGATCAGCGGGGCGACGATCTGGAGCAACAGCACCCCCAGCTCTGCGGCATAACGCTGCTGATCAGCGGCGAAACCCGAAGCGATGATGCGTCGATAAACCTCCATTACCTCCAGCAAGCTACCGTTGCTCGTCAGATAGATAATCGCGCACAGCATCAGGCAGGAACTGGAGAGATCCTTGGCTTTGAAGGTCTGGCCCTTTTTCGCCGCGTCGCGACGCTTCTTGGCGGTGGGTTTTTCGGTTTTCGAGGCGCTGGACATATCAGTGGGCCTCTGGCACTACGAACCACAGCGCAAGCTGATCCGGCTTGGTGGCCATGCGCAGTATTTCGTCCGGCAGGTGAACACCCAAATACTGAATCAACACCAATAACGCGATGGCTCCCTTTACAGTGAGCGACACTGAAAACGCGTTCATTTGCGGCGCAAAACGCGCCAGTAGGCCGAGCAGCGCCTCGGTGAGCAACAAGGTCGCCACCACCGGGGCACTGATGATCAGCGTTTTGCTGATCAACGGATCGAGCAGCCCGAGCAACGGCTGGATCTGCAGTTCGCATCCGGATACCGGCGAGCAGAGTTGGTAGCTGCGGCTCAGGGTTTCCACCAGCAACCTCATGCCCCCACCCTCCAGGTAGATCACTGCCGCGAACAGCTGGAGAAAATTGGCCAGCTCTGAGGTGTCGTCGCCGTTGGCCGGATCGACTGTGCTACTGAGCATCGCTCCGCGCTGGTTATCGATCAGGTTGCCCATGGCGTGCAACACCCAGAACGGCCAGGACAACAGGCAGCCGAGAATCACGCCCACTCCGGCCTCCCGCAACAACAACCCGTAGAAGCCAAGCGAGTCCAGACGGGGCAACGTACCGGCGGTATAAGGCCAGAGCGCCATGCCAACCAGCACAATCACCGCGTTTCGTGGTGCTCCGGTGAGCACGCGGCTGTTGAGAAACGGCAACATGAAAAACACCGGTGCCAGGCGAGCGAAGCAAATCACCGCACCGGCCAGCCAGCCATGCAGGTCAAAAAAAAGGCTTACGTTCATCCAGGTTCACTTCAGGGCCAGACGCATGACTTCCCGGCTGAAGCCCAGCAGCGTCTCGCCGTACCAGCCAGAAAGCAGAAACAGACAGATCGACACCGCCAGCAGCTTGAAGCCGAAGGGCAAGGTTTGCTCCTGAAGCTGGGTCACGGTCTGAAACAGACCGATCAGCAATCCCACCAACGTAGCGACGATGATCGGCCAGGCCACGAGGATCAATATCAGGTACAAGGTTTGGTTACCGGCAAACACCAGGTCATTCATCGCGGCGTCTCATTGAGCCAAGGACAGGTATTGCCCAACCAGTCCGGTAGAAAGCAGCGACCAGCCATCCAGCGCAACGAACAGCACCAGCTTGATAGGTACCGAGATGATCACCGGGCTCATCATCATCATGCCCAGGGCAAGCAAGATACTGGAGACCACCAGATCGACGATGACGAAAGGCAGATACAAGTAGAAACCGATCTTGAAGGCGGCTTTGATTTCGCTCAGTGCATAGGCAGGCAGCAACGCGAACAACGACGGCTCCAGCTTTTCATCGAACTCGCTGTCGACGGCCCTCGGGTCCTCGCGCGCGATCTGTGCCCGTTCGAAGAACTGTGCCAGGTCCGGGTCGGTGTACCTGGCCAGATATTCGCGATAACCGCCCAGACCGTTATCGAGGAAGTCGACCACCGCATCGATGCGAGTGAATTCCACATGATTTTCCTTGTAATAGTCATAGCCCTGCTGCACCACGGGGCTCATGACGAACATCGCCAGCAGCAGCGCAACGGCGTTGAGGGTCATGTTCGATGGCACCTGCTGCAGGCCCAGAGCATTACGCACGATAACGAAGACAATCGAGAACTTGATGTAGCAGGTGCCCGCAGCGATCAGGAATGGCAGCAATGAAGCCACTGCCAACAGCCCGATCATTGAAATGTCATTCATTACCGATGCCCCGACCCACCTCACGCAGTTCGACACCCAGGCGATCGCCAAGCTGGACCAGCTCACCTACAGCGATACACTTGCCACCGACACGAACTTCGACGTTGCTCGCGGCCGTAGCCTCCAAGGGCAGAACCTGGCGCTCGATGAACTCGTTGAGCGTAGCCATGCTCAGGGTTAGCTCGCCCAGCACGAATTCAAGTTTCACCGGCAGCTCAGAGAGCACGCAGGGTGCGCTCGGCGACGGGGTATCCGGAGGAGAGAGTTTCATATGCAGCCCTTGCTTGACGAAGGTGAACTGGCCAATACACCGATCGGCCATGATGAGTTGTCGGGTTTGCTGGGCGATGACCAGCACATCGCCCCTCGCCAGTTGCCGAGAGGGCAATCGAGCCAGTTCGCTGTTGCCGAGCACGATTCGCAGAACCTGCGGCACTGCCTGCACCCAAGCCTGTAGTGGGCGCGACGGCTCCTTGCGCTGGCTCGGCCCTTCCATGACCCACAAGTCGCTCTGGGCCGTTGCAATACAGGGCAGACAAGCCCCTTGCAGCGCCTCTCCCTGAATGAGCGTGAACTCGAACAGGCGCTGGTAGTCCAGCAGGTCAGGCGCGATTTCGATGGGCCGGCTTATCGCCGCGAACAGCTCTAGAATCTCCTGACCCGCGCCTTCCTGATGCAGCCATTGCGACCATTGCGGCGCCACGGCTTGCATCCACTCGCGAGCCCCGATCATGCCTTGCCAGGTACCGTGGCAACCTTGTGCCCGGAAGGCTATATAACGTGTCTCTGACGACGGGTGGCTCAACCGCACAGGGTGCCCTTCACGCTGCCAGCGGGCCACCGCCTGGCGCCGCTCAGAATCACGTAGCGCAACGCAGCGCAAGAACAGAGTGGATGTCACGTCTGATGCTCTCCCCGCTCTCTTCTTTCCCGAAGCGCTTGACGGCTTGGCTCTTCGACCTCCTCATCCGGTCGTTCCGGCTCTTGCCCCTGACGGCATTCATGCCCCTGCTGATCAGTCAAACGCCAGCGCGCATCCGGCGCCTGCGCCAGGTTGTCGCTCAAATAGCTGAAAACCAAGGCACTGCTTGGATTGAGCAGCAACTGCTCGGGGCGTTCGGCGCCTGCCTTGCTGACCGTAATCAGACCAACAGCATCACCTTTGCTGAAGGGCACCTGGAGGTAGTTCTTCGCCTCTCTGGCAATGTTGGCTTCAGGCGCTGAATTCGGTCCAGCGGTCGCTTTGGCAGGCACCGCCACACGCGTGGGCTGGTTCAGATACGATGACTTTGCCAGCACGGGCAATGGTTGCGCCGGTAATGCTTGAGGGGTTTCCTGTTTGATCAGCCTATCGCCTACAGGTTGATCGGAAGCCAAAGGCGCACTGGCAATAGCCGTCTGATCAGGCACGTGCGCCGGCATGGCGAGCGGTAAGCGGGTAGACCACAATGGCGGTTTCTGCTCGGCCGGCGTATCGGCGACATCTTGATCGGAGGCCCTAGGCGCACTGGCATCAGCCGCCTGATCGGGCACGTGCGCCGGCATGGCGAGCGGTAAGCGGGTAGACGACAATGGTGCTTTCTGCTCCGCCGACGCATCGGCGGCAGCTTGATCGGAGGCACTAAGCGCACTGGCAACAGCAGTCTGACCAGGCACTTGCGTCGGCATGGCGAGCGGTAATCGGGTAGACGACAATGGCGCTTTCTGCTCCGCCGACGCATCGGCGGCAGCCTGATCGGGACTGGCGAGGGCACTGGCAATGGGCGCCTGAACAAGCACCTGCGCAGTGATCGGCAAGCGGTCCGTCTTCGCCAACCGAGCATTAACCAGGGCCGGCGATGAAGGCACGCACGGCGGCTTCATGGGTAGATGCATCGGCTGAGCCTCCGATACCTTACCCAATGTGGACTCAGTGCCCGCCCCCGAGCGCAGCGCTGGCAGCGATAACTGCAGCGGGAGCTCGCGCAATGGTTGCAATTGCGCCAACAACATCAGCGCACCCTGGGGCAATTCGTCCAGTGCATCACGGTCGTCAGAGACTCGCGATTGGTCTTTATGGCCGGGCTCCTCACTGGCCAAAAGATCCCTTACCGTACGGAGTTGCGCAGCAGGAAGTCTCACTATGCTCATTTCCAAATCACCAACAGTTCATCAATGTCATTTTCTTCCTCGCGCAACCGACGTGAACGACGCTCGCCCAGCAAACGTTGCTCCAGACTCCGGTACTTCAAATGCTTCCTCTGCAGCGCCTTGCGACGCCCTTGCAAGCGCTCGACCTCTTGAGCCACCTCCTGGTGCTGCTCCACCACGCGGATGCGTTCCAAGGCCAGGTTACCGATCTGCCGCCGAATGACAGCCTGACGACGCAACAGCGCCAGAAACTGCGCATGGCTCAACCGCTGGTTCTGGGGACGCTGACTTATCAAAAGCTCACTGAGCCCAAGTGACTGCTGCTCGATCTGCTGCAACTCACGCTCAAGTGGAGCCAATGCGCGCACGGCCTTATCAAGCCCTCGTTCACACTCATCCTGCCGACGATCGCTGAACGCCTGCAGGCGCCGGACACTAGCCAAGGAGACCATGCAGGCTCTCCAGCGTGGCCTGAGGTGCACATCCCTCTTTCAAATCCTGACAAAGCCACGCCATCAAGGCATCGCGACAGGCCCTGGCCTGATCGTTGGCGGCATTTTCACCGTGTCGGTATTCCCCCAAATCCAGCAACACCTGCAACGCCTCGAGACGAGCCAACACCTTGCGGGTACTGGCCGCCAGTTGCTGAACATCGGGGCCGGTGACCTGATGCGCTACCCGGCTGGCGCTACGGAGCACATCGATTGCCGGAAAATGACCGCTGGCGGCCAACTTGCGACTCAGGTAGATATGCCCGTCGAGGATGGAGCGAATCTCCTCGGCAATAGGGTCAGTTTCATCGTCGCTTTCCATCAATACGGTGTAGAACGCAGTAATGCTCCCGTTGGCGGTCACGCCCGGACGCTCCAGCAAACGCGGCAGGGAATCGAACACCGAGGCGGGATAACCGCGCCGCGCCGGTGCCTCCCCCGCCGCCAGCGCGAGGTCTCGGCGGGCGCGGGCGTATCGGCTCATGGAGTCAAGCATCAGCACCACCTGCCGGCCTTGATCACGGAAATACTCAGCGATTGCCGTTGCCTGTAACGCTGCGTTGCAGCGGTCAATCGAGGAGAAGTCCGAGGTCGCATAGACCACCACGCACCGCGTGCATTTATCCGAATGACGCAACGTCTCGACAAATTCGGTGACCTCCCGGCCTCGCTCACCGATCAGCCCGATAACAAATACATCCGCTTCGCTGTGGGCGATCAGCATGTTCATCAATGAAGTCTTGCCTGATCCGGCGGCGGCAAAAATGCCGATACGTTGGCCTATGCCGCACGTGAGCAGGCCATCGATCGCCCGTACGCCGGTAGCCATCGGCTGGCTCACCGGACGACGCTGGTTGTAGGCTGGAGGGGCAGCATCCACCGGACAGTCGCGACCATCGAATGCATCGCCGGGAGCCAAACGTTCGACTATCCGCCCCTGAGGGTCGATCACGCTACCAAGCATGGCAGCGCTGCAATGCAGGCTGAGCAACGCACCAGTCGGTACAATCAGCGACTCACGAGACAACCCTCGCGCATCACCCAACAAGCTGAGCAATACCGCATCGGGGCTGAAGCCGATCACTTGCGCTCGGGCGCTCACCGCAGCGTGACGCCAGTCGCTTCGCACCTCGCACACTTCGCCGATAACCACATTGTGCAGCGCCGCTTCAAGCAATGGACCATTCAGACGCAGCGGGTGGGCACCACGGCGCTCCAGCGATGCCTGACTCATTGGCGGTTGCATAAAGCACACTCCTAAAGGGTCTTGATCACTTGTACTGAAATGCTGTCGGAAATCTCACCAAACGAAACCACGTCCAGCTCCCGAAAACGGCCCTCAATCAGTTTTTTGATGTAGCGCCGCACATCCACCGAGGCCAGGATGACCATGTCTTTCTGAGGGATGTGCAGGCTATCGAGCCCGACTGCCAGCCGGTCCATAAGCTCTTCGCTGGCCGAAGGCTCCAGGTTGATGAAGCTGCCGGTAGAGGTCTGGCGTATGCCCCTGCGCACCACGTCCTCGAACTCCGGCGAGAGCAGCAACACTCGCAGGTCGTTGCCGTTGGCAAATTTGTTGCTGATGTAGCGCGCCAGGCCGCCGCGCACGTGCTCGACCAAGGCAATCACGTCCTTCTCGCGCAAAGCCCAGTGAGCAAGCGTTTCAAGAATCAGTTTCATGTTGCGCACGGAGATACGCTCGGCGACCAGGCGCTGCAGCAGCTCCGCGACTTTCTGCACCGACGCGTGGCGATAGACTTCTTTGACCAGGTCGGGGTAGCGCGCTTCCATCTCGTCGAGCAGGACCTTGCTTTCCTGCACGCCGAAAAACTCCGAAATATTGCGAGCCAGCAGGGTCACCAGGCAGCGATAGAATTCATCGTAAGCCGGACGCAACTGATGCCCCAGGTTCTGCAGTTTTTCGCGCTCGGTGCTGCGCACCCATACGCTGGTTTGCATATTGCTGTCGACACCCGTGGTCAGATCCAGACCAAGATGCTCAAGCTCCGGCTTGTAATCGACAACACGTAGCAGATCGAAGTGGATATCAAACTGGTCTGCACGCACTTCGTTGATCAGTACCGCGACTTGCCCCGGCGGCAGTGAGTCAGTACCGCGCAATCGGGGTTCGGGGATCCGGATGCCGTAATCAATAAAGAACTGACTACGAAAACGCTCACATAACCGAGCAGCGCGCAGTGCTTCGACGCGGGCGCTCGGCACCAGCAGCATCAAGGCGACTGTTTCGGTGGCCATGTTGTCGACGTTCTCGATCAGGCCCAATTCACTTTCGGCATCTCCCTCTTCAGCCGCCAAAGGGGTGACGGGGGCGTTACCCGAGGTTTTCTTTTCGAGCCGGTGGCGAAAGAACAGCAACGCCACCAACGCACTGGCGATGATCAGAAACACCGCGGCCGGGAACCCTGGCAGCATCCCCACACCGACAGCGAGCAAGGCAGTAATACCCAGCACAAAGGGATGCCCCAGCAGTTGGGTCATCATGTTGCGCCCCAGGTTGGCCTCGTCTCCGTTGACCCGGGTCACGATGAAACCCGCTCCGATGGCGATCAGCAGCGCGGGAATCTGCGCCACAAGGCCGTCACCGATTGTCAGCAATGTGTAGGTCGACAGCGCCTCGGACATGTCCATTCCCAGCTGCCCGACACCGATTGCGATCCCCCCGAGAAAGTTGACGAAAATGATGATGATCCCGGCGATCGCGTCCCCCTTGATGAACTTCATGGCGCCATCGAAGGATCCATACAACTGGCTTTCGCGCTCTAGCGTACTGCGCCGCTCACGCGCCTCCTTGGCATCGATGACACCGGCCTTGAGGTCGCCATCGATACTCATTTGCTTGCCCGGCATGCCATCAAGGGAGAACCGGGCGGCTACTTCCGCTACGCGCTCGGACCCCTTGGTAATGACAATGAACTGGACGATGGTGACGATAGCGAAGATCACGAAGCCCACCACCAGGCTGTCGCCAATTACAAACTCACCAAAAGACGCGATGATCTCGCCGGCATCCGCCTGCACCAGGATAAGCCGACTGGTACTTATCGATAGCGCCAGCCGGAACAATGTGGTGATCAACAACAGCGCGGGAAAGGTGGAAAAACTCAGGATCCGTTCGATGTAGAACGAGCCCATGAATACCAGGATCGCAATGACGATGTTCAGGCCGATCAGAAAATCCACCAGCGGCGTCGGCAATGGAATGATCAGCATGGCGATGATCATCACCATGAGCGTCAGGATCAGCAGCTCGGGTCGAGAAATGATACTGCGCAAGAATTTATCGAGCATGATAAGTACAGGCCTTGAAAACTAGGAGGAGCAACGAGCAACCAACGCGGCATGCCGCCCAATGGCTTCATGGGCAAACACCAGGTCGGCCAGGCGCGTGAACTGCTCGGCGATCCGCTCTAGTGCCTGGTCATCGCCAAACAGCTCCTGGGGCAACGCCAGGCAGCTCAGTCGCAACAGTTGCAGCAGTTGGGCGCGCTCATGGTGCGCGATTAGCAACAGTCGCTCCCCCACCAGGCCTGACAGCAAATGGTCGAGCTCGTCGGGAAACTGCAGCAGCCCCAGCATGAACACCAGCCAGTCCGGCTCGCTGGCGTTATGCCGGCGAAGCTGTTCCTCTGCGAGCACTCCCCTGATGAACACGACATCGACCGAACGCAGGCGCTTGATATCTCCCAGTCTCCCTAGCAGCTGCCCAAACTCGTCGCGAGAACAACTGGGGTCGTGGGCATCGATGTCGGTCAGTAACGCAGCCTCGATGAACTCCAGGACCGAGCCTCGATGCCGGTAGCCGTAGATAGCTATCCAGTCCTCATAAGACTCGACCGGACCGCCTTCAAACTCCAGAAACGAACGATAGGTGTCACGCAGCAAGGCCGCTCGCAACGCCAGCGCCTTGCCGAACATCTTGGCTTTCAGGGCCGAATTGATACCGGCCTTCAAACGCTTGGGCGGCGACTGAACGAGCACCTGTTGCAGTAACGCCTCCAGACGCTGGCGAGTCGCTTCAGCCATCACTTTTTCACGCAACAGTTCGCGCAGTACCAGCACCAGATCACTATCATCGGGGAACAGCCCCCGAGCCTGCGCCAGCATCCATTCGATGCTGCGCTCAGCGAGTTTGGCCAGCGACTGGATCTGCCAAGCCTTGGGAACCACATCTTCATCCAGGACCCGCTCGAAGCTTTCCGCCAAGCCTTCGAACTTGCTGCCGAAATCGCCTCTTCGGCGAAACTGAGAACGCAGAGCAGCCGCCATCTCATCGCTGTCCTCAACAAAGCGCTGGACGCTGGCTGCCGGGGTAGCGTCGTCGTCAGGCGCTGCAGCGACCTTGGGCTGGGGCTCGCTGCTCTGATGCGAGCGCAACATCGGCATGCGCAATGGCACTTGGCCAATAGTTGCCATATCAGCGCTCCAGCACGCGAAGCACCGCGCGCTCGGCCGGATCACGGGCCACATTGCCGATCACTTGCGAACCAATCTGCATAGCGCCTGGTTCCAAGGGGCTATCGAGCTCTCTAGGTTGAATCAGGAACACCCGGACCGTGTTGGCTTGACGGGTCTGCCGATAACTGAACACCCTCCCCAGATAAGGAATATGCCCCAGCAACGGGATACGCTTGATCACCTCTGCACGCTCGTCACGGGTGAAGCCTCCGACCAGCAAGCTTTTACCCTGTGGCACGCGAGCAACAGTACTGATACGCGTTCGGCCAACGGTCGGCAGCGTGTCGGCCCCTGAGGACTGCTCCCTGGCCGACTCGACCACACTGCCGTCCTCGATGTTGAGTGCCATCTCGACCTCTCCGGAGGGTGAAAGCCGTGGCAAGACGCTGACCAAGGTGCCGTAAGTGACGTGTTCAAGTTGAACACTGCGCTCACCAATCAGTCGCGCATAAAAAGTGCGGTTATTGTCGAAAATCGCTGGGACGTTTTCTTGAGTCAGCACGACCGGCCGCGAAACCACCCGTGCGCGGTTGTCGGTTTCCAGCGCTGAAATGGCAGCCATGAACGAAGCGCTATCCAGTGTGCTCAGCGAGCCGCCATTGAGCGATGCCGCCACCTTCGAGCCGACCTTGAACGACCCCCTCCAGTCGACTCCCAACTCATTGAGATCGTCTTTATGCAGATCGATGATCCACAGGGACAGTTCGACATGACGTTTTGGTTCATCGAGCGCTGCTACCAGATTCTCAATAAACTGCACCTGTTCCGGGAGACCCTTGACCAACAGGCTATTAGTGTCGGGGTAGGCCACTACGCGGATATTGCCGGCAGCCAGATCGCGAGCGATGATCTGCCGCGATGTGTTGTCGCCAGATGCGGCTTCGTGGGCTCCAAGCTCCTCCAATGGAAAGCTCGGCATGCCACCCTGATGCCCTTCAGCATCCTTGTGGATCACTGCGTCGGCACCACGGCCTTCACCCTTGAGCAGAGTCTCGATAGCCGTCGCAATGCCGGGTACCGTGATGCTTTGCTCGCGCAACTCGTACGTGCGGTCTGCAACGAAGGTATTGCGCAGATTGATAACGCCAATTCGCTGCTGTCCGAATTGCAAGCTGGCACTTTGGTTATCCATGAATTGCGCGGCCTGTGCCACCAAGTCGACATAGATCGGCGGGCCAGAAATGTAGAAGGTCCGCAAGCCATCGTGCCGCAGAGGGTATCGGGTATCGCGCAAACCGGAGCTGCGCAGGAAGGCATCCAGCTTATGGACAGTGATGGTATTCAGCGAGATAACGGCGCTTTTCACCTCGGCCGCCTCATAGATGTACAACGTCTGACCATCGCTGTACCAGACCAGCCCCATTTGCCGAACAACACGCTCCAAAGTCTGCTGCGGTGCGACCATTGAAAAATCGCCACTGATGGTGCGGCGAGCAGCTGCTTTGCTGAGAATGACCGGCTTGTCCAAAGACGCTGACAATGCGTCGAAGAACGTACGCAGGCCTTCTTGACGAGCCACATAGCCCTCTTTTGCATGTACGGAGGCAACCGATAAAGCCGCCGGCAACATACAACAAAGCGCTAGCATGAACGCGCGCGGACACATAGTTTTAACCATCATGAGTTCATTCGCTCGAAAGGCGGGTTATATCGATCAAACTACTCGGCGCAACCCCGACCAGCTCTCGAATCTCTTTGGAAAAATGCGAGGAAGAGGCATAACCAAACTCCAAGGCAACGTCGGTGAGCGAAGCAGCACCTTCAACCATGCTCAGAAGCGCACGGGCCGTACGCCACCCACGCAACTCGGCCTTGGCTGCACCACCCAGCGCTTGACGGCAAAGCCTTCGAAAGTGCGAGACCGATACGCCATACCGACCAGCAAGGTCCTGAAGCTTTTCCCTACCGGAACCTTGCTCCAACAAAAAACCGAGCAGTTGATAGCTCTCACTACAGCGTAAATGACAGGCGAAAGCTCGATAGGCCACACCACCCTGCAACGCAAGGCTGAGATACCAGGACTCCAGCCCCGGGTCCGCTCCCCCCTGACCAAGACCTTCGCTCAGTACGCCCCAGGGCTCGCTGCGGGCAGGCCGCACCCCAGACACGTCCCCCTGATCGATAAAAAACTGCAATTTGAAGAGGCTCATTTGCGACAACGGGAGCACCCAGGCACTTCCACTGAGCACTTGCAACCCGGGACGTACAACCAACAAGCCCTGCCACCCAGGCGCCAGGCGCAATGGGGCCGAATGCTCGCGATGCGCGAGGCACAAAATGTCGCAACCATTGCGAATACGAAGAACCTGCTCACCAGACTTAACAACGGCACACCAATGCCTCAGGGTTACAGCTGAGTCCGGTTTTTCGCCGGATCCCACATCAGCTACCACCATCACAATCACCCGGAATACATTCCCAGCTACTATGATGAAGATCCGCCGAACAATCTTGATGAGAAGCTGATGGCCATCCCCAACGAATGGGCACTAGCGCCTGTCAAACAGGCCGCCGTTGCGTCCGTCAGAAATGTGAGTTCGAAGGCCGTGAGGGGTTTCTGGGGTGCAGTGGTGTTGGTCTACCGGCATACCCAGGGCACCGGCCGGGGGTTGGCTGCTGGCACGTCGATGTCGGGCTGAGGGGGGACTGAGGCAGAATGCGCCGGAACGATAAAAGGCCCCGAAGGGCCTTTTATCGACGATGTACAGACTTCGAATGAAACCTGTAAATCTTTATTTGGAGCGGGAAACGAGACTCGAACTCGCGACCCCGACCTTGGCAAGGTCGTGCTCTACCAACTGAGCTATTCCCGCGTCGTGATGGGTGCCATTCTAGCGATTTCTAAAACAGCGTCAACCCCTTGATTCAAAAAAAGTTTATTTCTGCTCAGAGCCTTCGCGCAGGTGCGGCCAGGCGGCCAGCAGGTAGTGCACCATCGACCACAGCGTCAGCCCCGCCGCCACCAGCAGCAGCCCGTAGCCCAGAATGACCCAGAACGTTACCGCTGGCGGGTTGGCCAGCAGGATCACCAGCGCCAGCATCTGCGCCGCGGTCTTCCACTTGCCAAGGTTGGACACCGCCACGTGCGCCCGCGCGCCCAGCTCGGCCATCCACTCGCGCAGGGCCGACACCACGATTTCGCGGCCAATGATGACCGCCGCCGGCAGGGTCAGCCAGAAGTTGGCGTGGGTCTGTACCAGGAGCACCAAAGCCACCGCCACCATCAGCTTGTCGGCCACCGGGTCGAGGAAGGCACCGAACGGCGTGCTCTGCTGCAGGCGACGCGCCAGGTAGCCGTCCAGCCAGTCGGTGGCGGCGGCAACGGCAAACACGCTGCTGGCTGCCATGTAGCTCCAGTGATAGGGCATGTAGAACAGCAGAATGAAGCACGGAATGAGCAGGACGCGTAGAACGGTGAGCAGGTTTGGAATATTCATCGGTACGACTGGCTGCAAGTTGAGCCCGGCATTCTACTCGCTATGCAGGCTGGCATAAATCGACTCGGCAAGCTTTTTACTGATGCCGGGGGCTTTGGCGATTTCATCGACACTGGCGCGGTTGAGCTCCTGCAGGCCGCCGAAATGTTTCAGCAGGTCGCGCCGGCGCTTGGGCCCTACACCGGCTACATCCTCCAGGCTGGACACCCGGCGGGCCTTGCCGCGGCGAGCGCGGTGGCCGGTAATGGCGAAACGGTGGGCTTCGTCGCGGATTTGCTGGATCAGGTGCAGGGCCGGTGAATCACCTTTCAGCGTGAACTCGTGATGCACGTCGTTCAGGTACAGGGTTTCGAAACCGGCCTTGCGGGTTACGCCCTTGGCTACACCGAGCAAGGTCAGGTCGGTGAAGCCCAGTTCCTGCATCACATCGCGAGCCATGTTCAGCTGCCCCTTGCCGCCGTCCACCAGCAACACGTCGGGCAGCTTGCCCTCACCGTCCTTGATCCGCCCGTAACGGCGGGTCAGGGCCTGATGCATGGCGGCGTAGTCATCGCCGGCCGTGACGCCTTCTATGTTGAAGCGGCGATAGTCGGACTTCAGCGCGCCTTCTGGGCCGAATACCACACAGCTGGCCACGGTAGCTTCGCCACTGGAATGGCTGATGTCGTAGCACTCCAGGCGCTGCGGCACTTCGTCCAGGCCCAGTACTTCGGCCAAGGCCTCGAAGCGTGCAGCCATGTGCTGGCGGTTGGCCAGGCGAGCATTGAGCGCCTGCTCGGCATTGGTCACTGCCAGCTGCTGCCAGCGAGCGCGCGTGCCGCGTACCCGGTGGCTGATGGTCAGCTCACGGCCCCGCAGCGTGTGCAGTGCTTCGGTGATGGCGTCGAAGTCTTCGTGAACAACGTTGACGATCAGCTCGCCGGGCAGTTCGCGCTCTGCGTTGCCCAGGTAGTACTGGGAGAGGAATGCGGCCATGACCTCGGCCACCTCCTCCTCGATGCCCACCTGCGGGAAGAAGTTCTTGCTACCCAGCACCCGGCCACCGCGCACGCTGATCAGGTGCACGCAGGCACCACCCGGGTTTACGAAGGCGGCGATGACATCGACGTCGCCGCTGCCGCCCTCGATGTACTGCTGGTCCTGCACGCGGCGCAACAGGGCAATCTGGTCACGCAGCTCGGCGGCTTTTTCGAAATTGAGGGCCATGGCGGCCTTCTCCATTTCGGCATTCAGCTCGTTGCCCAATTGCTGGCTACGGCCTTCAAGGAACATCACCGAATGGCGCACGTCGTCGGCGTATTCCTCGGCGGTGACCAGGTCGGTGCAGGGCCCTTTGCAGCGTTTGATCTGGTACTGCAGGCACGGCCGGGTGCGGTTGGCGTAGTAGCTGTCTTCGCACTGGCGCACCGAAAAGGCCTTTTGCAGCAGGCTGAGGCTTTCGCGGATGGCCCCGGCGCTGGGGTATGGGCCAAAGTAGCGGCCCTTGGCCTTCTTCGCCCCACGGTGAATCCCCAACCGCGGGAACTCGCCGTCGGACAGGAACACGTAGGGGTAGGATTTGTCGTCGCGCAGCAGGATGTTATACGGCGGCCGCCATTCCTTGATCAGGTTCTGCTCCAGCAGCAACGCCTCGGTTTCGTTGGCGGTGATGGTGGTTTCAACCTGGGCGATACGGGCTACCAGCGCGGCGGTCTTGGGCGCCAGGCCGGTTTTGCGGAAATAGCTGGCCAGGCGTTTTTTGAGGTTCTTGGCCTTGCCCACGTAAAGCAGCCGGGCTTCGGCGTCGAACATTCGGTAAACGCCCGGGCGACCACTGCAGGTCGCCAGGAATGCGCTGGCATCAAAAGCTTGGGACATGAGGTTTTACAGGCTTGCGTCGACCATACCGTGGCGAACGGCCAGCAAGGTCAGTTCGACGTCGCTGGTGACCGAGAGTTTTTCAAAGATCCGATAACGGTAAGTATTGACGGTCTTGGGCGAGAGGCACAACTTGTCAGAGATGATCTGCACTTTTTGGCAGCCGACAATCATCAGGGCAATCTGGATTTCCCGCTCCGACAACGTGTCGAACGGTGACCCCTGCGGCTGGAACGGTTTCAGCGCCAGCTGCTGGGCGATTTGCGGGCTGATGTAGCGCTGGCCGGCAAACGCCAGGCGGATGGCCTGGACCATTTCGTCAAGGCCTGCACCTTTGGTCAGGTAACCGGCCGCACCGGCCTGCAACAGGCGCGTGGGGAACGGGTCTTCCTCGCACACGGTCACGGCCACTACCTTGATGTCCGGGTGGCTGCGCAGCAATTTGCGGGTGGCCTCCAGGCCGCCGATGCCGGGCATTTTCACGTCCATCAGCACCACGTCCGGTTTCAGCTCACGGGCCAGCTTGAGCGCGGACTCGCCCGAGTCCCCCTCACCCACCACCTGCAGGCCATCGATGTCGGCCAGCATGCGGGTGATACCGGTTCGTACCAGATCGTGATCGTCGACCACTAAGACCCTAATCAAGCACACACCTCGTCAACAGGGCGATTGGATCCCGCCACCTTAACAAAATTTTTCCAAACGGGTCTAACGCATTACTTCTGTAAGAAACGCCTGACGCTCAACAGTGACAGGCCTCACTGTTTGCCTGGGTTTTCTATCGCTGCTCAAGCGGCCCAGCAGGTGCCAGATGGCCGCCTGGTCGTCGAGGGGCAATTGCCGGAAGGCGCCCAGCAGCCCCGACTCATCCGTGCTCAGGCCCTCCAGCGGGGCCGGCGTGCGTATGCCGCTAAGCACGTACAGTGCATCTACCCCCCTGACCGCGAGGGCTGCCAGGTAATCGACCCGTGGCGTGCGCTCGCCGCTTTCGTACTTGCCCTGGGCATTGGGCTCGACCCCACCGATATCGCCAAACACGCGCTGGGTCATGCCCAGGCGCTCACGCTCTTCCCGCAGTCGCGGACCAATCCCGTTCATTGTGGGCTTCTCCTTATCCCCTGATCACGCTCATCCCTAACCGCCCGTCTGCGGGCGACCGTGAGCGCCTGGGTTTACTATGCCCCTGCGCTTTGGTCGCGACAAGCCATCATTGCGCTACTAGCCAATCGTGCGCTGCATGCGCACAAAGCACGCGTCCTCACCCATTTCGACAAAGCCGTGGCGCTGGTACAACCCGCGCGCCGGGTTGCTGCGAAACACCATCAGCCTCAGCAACGGCAGGCGCCGTTGCCCGGCCCACAGCGCCAGCTCCTCCAACACCCAGCTGCCGACACCGCGCCCGCGATGCTCGGGCAACAGGTGCAACTCGCGGATAAACAGTGCCTGGCGGTCCTGGCTGAGGCTGCAGAAACCCAACAGGCTGTCGCCTTCGCTGACCAGCCACTGCTCGCGCCAACCCCAGGCCTGGTCGAAGGCGTCCTCGATCCAGAGCAGGTCAAATTCACGGTAATACGGCAGCATGGCGCGCCGCGTGAGGTCGCGGGCGAACCTACGGTGACTGTCGTTGGCCGGAATCAAATGTAGCGGCATCGCACAATGGGCTCTGGGGTTGGGCAGGGCCGGCCTCATCGCCGGCAAGCCAGCTCCCACAGGTCCAACACTGGCTTCAAGGCCATCTGTGTGCCTATGGGAGCTGGCTTGCCGGCGATGAGGCCGGTGCGGCAAATATCACTCACTGGGCATAGCATACGGGTGAACTGCCAGGCCCATGCCGGTCCAGTTCGCTTTCAAGCCATTCGGCCAGCACCCGGGCGTTATTGTGCTCGGTGTCCTTGCCTGCATAAAGCAGGGTTATCGACCCCTTTCCGGCCAGGTCCAGCAGGGGGTACCAATGCTCTGGATGGGCAGCCAATTCTTGCTGGTAGCGCTGGGTAAAACCGGTAAAGTCGACCGCCCCTTGGTGAAACGCCTTGCGCAATTCATTGGAGGGTGCCACTTCGCGCAACCACTGCCCGTGCAGGTTTTCCTTGCGCATGTTGCGCGGCCATAGGCGGTCTACCAGCACACGCTGGCCATCGTCGGCTGCGGCTGCATCGTAGACACGCTTGCAGCGGATCATGGGTTTCTCCTGCTTTTACCGTCCGTCTTGAGCCTAGATAATTCATTGATCGAGGTCACGGTCGGGTTGCGAATTGTTTCTATGCTCAAGGCCTTCGGCAACTTGCCCAACGCCAACCGGAGCCATCATGGCAACCCCGTCACTGGCCAGCCAGCCGCACCTGGCCCAGCGCGACGCCCGCCCGCAGCTTGCCCACAAGCCTGGGCGCGCCACCCTCGTGTTGTTCTTCGGCCTGCTGCTGGCCGGTATCGCCTACACCGCCTGGAGCCTGAAGCAGGATGTAAACGCCAGCGGCACGGTGATCACCACAGTCACGCCGTTTCTGCTGTTGGGCCTGGCACTGCTGATTGCCCTGGGCTTCGAATTCGTCAATGGCTTCCACGACACCGCCAACGCGGTGGCCACCGTGATCTACACCAACGCGCTGCCGGCACCGGTCGCAGTGGTGTGGTCCGGGCTGTGCAACTTCCTCGGTGTGCTGCTCTCCAGTGGCGCAGTGGCATTCGGCATCATCGCCCTGCTGCCGGTGGAACTGATTCTACAGGTGGGCTCCTCGGCCGGCTTTGCAATGGTCTTTGCCCTGCTGCTGGCGGCGATCATCTGGAACCTCGGTACCTGGTGGCTGGGGCTGCCGGCGTCATCCTCGCACACCCTGATCGGCTCGATCATCGGTGTGGGTGTGGCCAATGCCCTGATGCATGGGCGTGACGGCACCAGCGGCGTGGACTGGGCCCAGGCCAGCAAGGTGGGCTACGCCTTGCTGTTCTCCCCCCTGATCGGCTTTGCCTGCGCCGCCCTGTTGTTGCTCGCCCTTCGAGCACTGGTGAAGCGTCAAGCGCTATACCAGGCGCCGCAAGGCCAGACACCGCCGCCCTGGTGGATTCGTGGCGTACTGATCCTGACGTGCACCGGGGTGTCCTTCGCCCATGGTTCCAACGACGGCCAGAAAGGCATGGGCCTGATCATGTTGATTCTGGTCGGCACCCTGCCAATGGCGTATGCGTTGAACAAGACCATGCCCAATGAGCAGGCCCTGCAGTTTTCCGCCGTCGCCGAAGTGACCCGCCAGGCGCTGGTGCGCAGCAACCCGCAAGCGCCTCCGGCCGACCCACGCCAGACGCTGACCGCATTCATTGGCGAACCCAAGGCCAGCCCGCAACTGGTACCGGCGCTGGCCGCGCTGACCGGGATGATCGGTGAAGAGGTCAAAGGCTACGGCTCACTCAAGCGCATACCCGCCGAAGCCATGGCCAACGTACGCAATGACATGTACCTGACCAGCGAAGCCATTCGCCTGATCGAGAAAAACCGTTTGGTGGCATTCGACGCCGACACCCACAGCCATGTGCAACTGTTCAAGACCCAACTGGACGACGCCACCCGCTACATTCCCCTGTGGGTCAAGGTGGCCGTGGCCATCGCGCTGGGGCTGGGGACCATGGTTGGCTGGCGGCGCATCGTGGTGACCGTGGGCGAGAAGATCGGCAAGACCCACCTGAGCTATGCCCAAGGCGCCTCGGCGGAGGTCGTTGCCATGTGCACCATTGGCGCGGCGGACATGTTCGGGTTGCCAGTTTCGACCACCCACGTGCTGAGCTCGGGGGTGGCGGGGACCATGGTGGCGAATGGGTCGGGGATTCAGAAGCGCACGCTGTTCAACTTGCTGATGGCCTGGGTGCTGACCCTGCCGGCGGCGATGCTGTTGGCTGGCAGCCTGTACTGGTTGCTGAGCCACATTTTCTAAACCTGTACTGCGCCCTTTGTAGAAGCGGCCCTTTCGCGGCACAAGGCCGCTCCTTGTATGTTGTGCCTAGCCTGATGAGAGAGGTTATTCTCGTCAGGCTATAGAAGCACTTCCGGGGAGGCCGATCGCTCCTGAAGGCAGGGTTTGCCC
>Ga0160475_100210_pt1 | contig 43294 bp, 32 predicted proteins | sample HID1975M_E11MG_FD_108254 | JGI IMG/M metagenome (GOLD analysis project Ga0160475, IMG submission 108254) | Enriched soil microbial communities from UW Madison campus, WI, USA - HID1975M_E11 MG | ecosystem: Environmental > Terrestrial > Soil > Unclassified | place: USA: Madison, Wisconsin... | reverse complement strand
TCCGAATGATATCCAAAAAGCAACTTTGCAGCAGGTAAACGATGCAATTAAAAAATATGTGAAATTGGATAAAATGATTATCATCAAATCGGGTTCTTTGGATAAAGAGGGAAATCCGTTGAAGTAAGTTTGCAGTTTTCAGTTTTCAGTCCCAGTTCCTTCCAGTTTTGAGTTCCAATTATCACTGAAAACTGAAAACTGCGACTGAACACTAAAAAAGTCTTTCATTTTTAAATCTGAATTAGTAAGCAATTTTCTGTGAAAGGCCCGAAAGAGCTGTTTACGGACAGCTCTTTTTTTATTATATCAAAACCAAAAAATCAATGAAAAATACTATCATAACCTTATTGTTATTGATCTCTGCAAGTACGTTTGGACAAATGTATAATCCGGTAAAATGGTCAACATCAGTAGAAAAAACAGGAGATAAAGAATATGTTTTAAAAGCGCAGGCCGTGATTCAATCGGGCTGGCATTTGTATGGACAATATATTGAAGAAGGCGGACCTTCGAGAACGGCTTTTACTTTCAAAAACACTAAGAAAAACTTCGAATTAATTGGAAAAACAACCGAAGAAAAAGGACATGAAGTAGTCGATAAAATCTTCGATATGAAAATTAAATATTTTGAGGATAAAGCGCTTTTTACTCAAAAAATAAAATTTACTGATGCTGTTTCGAATGTTTCGGGAGAAGTTGAATTCATGGTTTGTGATGACAGCAATTGTTTACCTCCAACATCTGAAGAATTAACGTTTAAAATTCCGACCGAAAAGAAAGTGGCTTCTGCCGAAGAAACTGCCATTTCAAAAGAAGATTCAACAATTACAGAAGAAAAAATAGTTGCTCAAACAGAAGAAAAAGCGCCAAATAAAGAGGTTCATTCGCCAAAGAAAAATGAATCGAGAGGATTGCTGACGATATTTATTTTAGCTTTTTTATCGGGTTTTGCGGCATTATTAACACCTTGTGTTTTCCCAATGATTCCGATGACGGTAAGTTATTTTACCAAACAAAGTAAAACCAAAGCGGAAGGAATTAGAAACGCCATGATTTACGGAATTTCTATTGTAATTATTTATGTTTTATTAGGTTCAATTGTTACGGCGGTTTTTGGTGCAGATTCATTAAATGCACTTTCAACAAATGTTTGGTTCAATCTGATTTTCTTTATTTTATTGGTTGTTTTTGCTTGTTCATTTTTAGGAGCTTTCGAAATTGTACTGCCAAGTTCTTTAGCAAATAAAGTAGATTCACAAGCCGATAGAGGCGGATTAATCGGGATTTTCTTTATGGCATTGGCTTTAGCAATTGTATCGTTTTCTTGTACAGGGCCAATTGTCGGAACTTTATTAGTCGAAGCCGCATCAAAGGGAGGAATCGCGCCAATCGTTGGTATGTTAGGATTTTCAATCGCTATTGCATTACCGTTTTCATTATTTGCAGCTTTTCCAGGTTGGTTAAATGCATTGCCAAAATCTGGCGGATGGCTGAATACGGTGAAAGTAGTTTTAGGATTTTTAGAATTGGCGTTAGCTTTTAAATTTTTATCAAATGCCGATTTGGTTTTGCAATTGCATTGGCTAGAAAGAGAAGTTTTCTTAGCGATCTGGATTGCCGTTTTCGGAATGTTGGCTCTTTATTTATTTGGAAAAATTACACTGCCGCATGATTCTCCTTTAAACCATATTTCGGTTGGAAGATTAGGTTTTGGATTATTGGTTTTAACTTTTACAATTTATTTGATTCCGGGACTTTGGGGCGCACCGCTAAAATTAATCAGCGGATTTCCTCCTCCAATGCATTACAGCGAATCTCCAGATGGATTGGGCGGTTCTAAAATTTCGAATGAAAGTTCCAACTCATCGCTTCCCGAAGGGGCAGAACATGGTCCGCAAAATATTATCACTTTTCATGATTATGATAAAGGAATGGAATATGCGAAGAAAGAGGGAAAACCAGTTTTGCTTGATTTTACAGGATATGCATGCGTAAACTGCCGAAAAATGGAAGAATTAGTTTGGTCAGATCCAAAAGTTTTAGGCGTTTTAAATAATGATGTGATTTTGATTTCACTTTATGTTGATGATAAAAAAGAATTGCCTGAAAGCGAACAATATACTTCTGAAACTACAGGAAAAAGAATCAAAACAATAGGAAATAAATGGAGCGATTTACAGATTAAAACCTACAAAGCAAATGCTCAGCCGTTTTATGTAATTGTAGATCATAAAAGTGCAAATTTGACTGAGCCATCGGCTTATAATCCGAATATTGAAGAATATTATAATTGGCTACAAAGCGGAATTAAGAATTTTAAAAAATAGTTTTTTAAAATGTAAAATGAAATGGAAGTTACTTTGAAAACAAGCAAGTTAGAACAGTATTTTTCTGAATTTAGAGAAAATACAATTGGCGCTAATCATAGTTTTGAATCGATTTATGGAACCCAAAATCTATTATACGCTGATTGGATTGCCAGCGGAAGACTTTATTTTCCGATTGAAGATATAATGTTGCGTAAAATAGGTCCGATGATTGCTAACACGCATTCATTTTCGAGCCAGACAGGAAAAGCATCAACTTATGCGTATCAATATGCAAGACAATTAATTAAAAAACATGTCAATGCATCTGATACTGATTGTTTAGTTGCAACGGGAACTGGAATGACAGCGGCTCTAAACAAACTGCAACGCATTATGGGATTGCGTACTGAAGATAATATTTATAACGTAAAACTCAATTTTGATGATGAAAGACCTGTGGTTTTTATCACGCATATGGAGCATCATTCTAATCAAGTTCCATGGTACGAAACTATTTCAGATGTTGTGGTTTTGCCTTGCGGCGAAAACAACTTGGTTGATCCGAAAATACTTTCTGAAGAACTTAAAAAATATGAAAGCAGGAAATTAAAAATTGGTTCGTTTACGGCTTGTTCCAATGTTACTGGAATTATTACTCCGTACTACGAAATTGCCAAAATCATGCATCAAAACGGCGGTTATTGTTTTGTAGATTTTGCTGCTTCTGCGCCTTATGTAAAAATTGATATGCATCCAGAAAATGAAGAAGAACAATTGGATGCCATTTTTTTTTCGCCTCATAAATTTTTGGGCGGACCCGGAACTTGCGGAATTTTAATTTTCAATGAAAAACTGTATAAATCTGATTTTCCAGACAATCCAGGTGGAGGAAATGTAAAATGTACTAATCCTTGGGGAGGATATCATTATAGTGATGCAATAGAAGTAAAAGAAGATGGTGGAACGCCAGGTTTTTTGCAAGTAATGCGAACGGCTTTATGTCTAGAATTGAAAGACAAAATGGATGTTGAAAATATGAAAAACAGGGAAAAAGAATTATTAAATCTTTGTTTTTCAGAATTGCAAAAAATAGAAGGACTGACTCTTTTAGGTGATTTAGAAACCGAAAGAATTGGCTGTGTTTCTTTCATTATAGAAAATATCCATTACAATCTAATCGTACGTTTATTAAATGATCGTTTCGGAATTCAGGTTCGTGGCGGTTGGTCTTGCGCAAGTACGTATGCACATGTTTTGTTGCAAATTGACGAAGAAAAATCGGCAGAAATCACCAATGGAATTCTTCAAAAGAACTTAACCAAAAAACCAGGCTGGGTGAGAGTTTCACTTCATCCGATAATGACCAACGAAGAGCTTTTGTTTATTTGCAATGCAGTCAATGAGATTGTTATCAATATTGAAGATTGGAAGAAAGCTTACCAATATAATCCTGTAACCAATGAGTTTGATAATCTTTTAATAACGGAAACGATTGAAGAGGATGTGAAAGAATGGTTTGTATTGTAAATAGATAAAAAAAAGAGTAAACCTCCAAAAAATGGAAGTTTACTCTTTTTTTTTATTATTGAGATTTTGAATTAATGCTCTAAATATATACTTGTGCGTTTTCTTTCTTTAAAGGTTTTAGTCCTAAATTTTGAAACATCTGCATATCTTCAGATATTCCAGGATTTGGTGTAACCAATAAAGTTTCGCGTTCTCCAGTAAAAATAGAATTGGCACCAGCCATAAAACACCACGCTTGTTCTTCTTCGGTCATTTCGATGCGTCCAGCACTTAGTCGAACTATAGATGCGGGCATAATTATACGAGCTGTAGCAATCATTCGCACCATATCCCAAAGAGGCACTTTCGGATTGTTTTCTAATGGAGTTCCTTTTACTCTAGCTAATGCATTAACAGGAACAGATTCAGGATGAATTGGCATTGTAGCTAATGTCGTTAACATTGAAACTCTATCGGCAGCGGTTTCGCCAAGACCAATAATTCCGCCAGAACATACTGTAATACCTGCTTTTCTAACATTATGTATAGTGTCAAGACGCTGATCAAATTTGCGTGTACTAATTATTTCATCGTAATAACTTTCTGAGGTATCCAAATTATGATTGTAAGCATAAAGTCCCGCTTCTTGAAGACGAATGGCTTGTTCTTCAGTAAGCATTCCTAAAGTACAGCAGACTTCTAAGCCAAGATTATTGACACCTTTTACCATCTCAATAACGCGATCGAAATCTTTATTATTTCGCACTTCGCGCCAAGCTGCGGCCATACAAAAGCGTGAAGAACCATTTTCTTTTGCTTTTTGAGCGTGCTCAATTACTGTTTCTGTAGGCAATAAAGATTGTACTTTAATATCCGTATGGTATCTTGCCGCTTGCCCGCAATAAGAGCAGTCTTCAGGGCAACCACCTGTTTTTACAGAAAGAAGCGTACATACTTGTATTTCTGAAGGTTTATGCCATTTGCGGTGAACTGTGGCAGCACTATAAACTAAGTCTAATAAAGGTCGATCGTAGATAGCCTGAATTTCTTCTTTACTCCAATCGTGTCTTATTTCGTTCATTTTTCTATTTTTTAATTTTGAGATTTTTTTTGTTGATGATCAAAAGTAATCTCTTGTTTTTTATTGAAAATGAACCGCTTTTTAGATTGTGGATAGTCCGGTTGGGATTTTTAGGCTTTAATTTGAATGAAATTTTTGGGCAAAATGATAAGAAGTATTAGAGATTTAGTAAAATGAAATCAACTATAAATATGATGTGAGAACTACTTATTAAATTAAGACTAATTGTTTTCAAAAATTAGGAAACAAAAAATTTGCGAATACATCTGCTTTAAAAGTCTTTGTGAACTTTTTTTGGGAAGTAATTTTAAACCACTTTCGATTGCAAACATTTATGAATAAAACTGTTATTTCGTCGCATATATACAATATTGCAAAGAGCAATAAAGCAATTAATGATAAAACAAAACCCATTATTGAAGATTTAAGATTATCAATTCTTTTACTGTCATTGGCTCCATGCCGAAAACTTGATTATTGAATATTGAAAGAATTGCTTCATCTGTTTCAAATTCAAAAGCGTTTAAAAGAGGCTCTTTCAGACCTGTTCTTAAATAAGCCTGATAAATAACGCCATATTTAGCATAAAGGAGTGCGTACAAGTTGGGATTTTGGGCTTTTAGCCATTCATCCGCAGCATAACGTTCCTCTTTTAAAATTTTGCTCTGCTTTTGACTTGAGAAACTACTTATTGTTTCTGTACCATCATCAACAAAAACTGGCTGTAAACTAAAATAATATGGCTGTAAATTCTTCGTGTATGCAATATTTCCTCCCCAATCGTAGTATTGGATTTTTTTTTGAATACCTATAAATACATTTTTGTAGACTACATTATTATATTTAAAGTCGTCAAATATTTTTTCATAAACAATCCTTACTGCCTCCTTATGATTTACGGAAAAATAAGATTTTGAAACTTTGTAACCTTTCATATTATATTCTGGCTCTTTTGCATACAAAAATGGAAGGTTATCAAAGCTAATATCACTTAGAGTATTTGCTATTGTTTGAAATTTATCAAGATAATGTTGAATTACTATTTCCATAATTTATGCTATTTCAATGTATTTTATATTACTGATATCTTGATTTTGAATTTTAAATCTAATCTTGACATCAACATTTATTTTTGCTGTGAAAGTACTAATTAAAGTTCCGTTAACATAATGCTTAACTGTTGTTCCAATTCTTTCGACTGTAATTGTTTTACCAAAGGGATCTCCATAAGCAATTGTTCCAAATGCGTCACCTGAATTCTCATTGGGTGAGTACATCCATGTTCTAGCATTTCCTCCATCAGTACTTCCAGGACCCCAGCATCTAAATGCCGAATTTAATATAAGTAGGTCATCTGCAACACCTATTAGTTGTAAATTGCCTTGAAAAGGAATCGGATCATAAACTGATGTAAAACCACTCCTTTCAGCGGTCATCATTATTCTAAAGTTTTGACCAGCAGGAATAGTTTTCCAGTCAGCACCTTGAATAGTACTTGCATTTAAATTGGAAATTCTACCATCATTTGAAATGTCAGGTGTTGAAATCAAGTTAGTCCATTCTGAAGAAGTTGGTCTATAAACTTTTCCCAACACTATTAGAAAAGCATTATTGTAAGTAGCTGAGAGCCCATTGTTCAAAGTGACGTTAAACATGCCCTCAGTTGCTCCAGTAGTTATATTTACTTTCACTAGATTATCACTGACAAAGGTCACATAGTTAATTGTCTGTCCAGCAATTTCTACTGTCATAGAAGGGGTAAAAAACGCGCCTTTTATAGTAAAATTTGTTGTCGTATTGGGCAGATTGCTTTCAGGAATTAAAATTTCCATGAATGGAGCTGGTGCAGTTGCAATAGACCCCAATTTTAAATTACCTAAAATATCTGTCGTCAAGACTTTATTAGTAGCAATCTGACCGTCGTTTCGTGTAGATGGATAGCCTCCAAATTTTAAATTTGAACTGTTAAGATTAGGAATAGAATTTTCTAAATCTTTTGCAGTGCCTTCAAAACCACCCTTAGTTAGTTTATCGTCCGTTAAATTTTTAAGAATTCTCCCCTGCCTTGCATCTAGAGCTTTTCCTTCTTGAGTATAATCTAATCCATTATAGCTGTCGGCTTTTATTGAATTTATATCTTTAAATTCAATTTCGCCATTGGAGTTTGTGCCTAAAATTTTATCACGCTCGTTTGTTTCCAAGTCAGCCACTTTTATTCTGTTGTGGTTTGTATTCATTTTTGTGGTATTTTTTAATATCTATTTTTTTATGAATAGGTATGTGAATTTTTGCTCTTAGAACTTTAATTTTTTTTAACTAGCTAACTCGACATAGCGAATGTTAGTGATGTCAAATTTTCTAATATCTGCCATTATTTTTAGATCACCAGAAAAAAGATCAGTAAATGCAATATTAGTATTATAGTCTCTAAGACGATATTGTGTTCCAATTCGTTCAAAGAAAAATGTTGGGGGATTTGTTTTCATAATAAAACTTTCAAGAATTGGAGCTTCAAAGAAAAAATCAAGCCCAGATGAGGCTTGGTATGCTCGTAAATTTGAATTAATATCTGCTCCGTTTAAATACACTTTAGCTGCAAATTTTACGGAATTGTCTGTTGCAGATATTAATGAGATGGCTGGTTCACTAGCAGAACCTGTTGTAGCACCAAGAGGTGATCTAGTTAATGTGAAGTAAACTCTAAAATCTTGATTATTAGGAATCGTAAAACAGGTTGCAGAACAAGCTACGTCATATAAATCTAGTTTAATATCACCAGGAGTATTCAAATTGGGCATACCGCTTAGAATTGTCCAATCTGAAAGCTCAGGCTTACGTATTGTTCCTAGAACGACCAAAAGACAGCCTGGAAAAGTTGAAGAAACACCATTATTAAGTGTTATATCAAAATTTCCTTCGTTTGCGCTTGTAGTGATATTGACTATTACCTCATTATCACTAATAAATGTAAAATAATTGACTGTCTGTCCTGTTATGATGATTGTCATTGTTGGAGTAAAAAAAGCTCCTTTTATAGTAATATTGCCACTAGTGCTCGGCATAAACGAAAGTGATGTGTCGGTAATGTAAGGTGCAGGATAACTAGCAAGAGTATACATCTTTAAATTTCCATTTTCATCGGTACTTAAAATTTTATTGCTTGGTAGTTGCCCATCATTTCTAGTGGATGGAAATCCTCCAAATTTTAAATTGGGATTGTTAAGATTAGGAATAGAATTTTCTAAATCTTTTGCAGTGCCTTCAAAACCACCCTTGTTTAGTTTATCGTTCGTTAAATTTTTAAGAACTCCGCCCTGTCTAGCATCTAAAGCTTTTCCTTCTTCAGTATAATCTAATCCATTATAATTATCAGTTTTGAGATCAGTGATTTCACTAAACTCTAATTTTCCTTCAGAATTTGTGGTTAAAGTTTTATTAGGCTGATTTGTTTCCAAATCAGCCACTTTTATTCTGTTGTGGTTTGTATCCATTTTGTGGTATTTTGTTAGTAATTTTTTTCAAGAGATCGATAATCTTTTGGGGATTGTAAACCCCAAAAGATTATGAATTATATTTTTTATGAAAATCTACCTGTTACTGTTACAGTATTACTGTAAGGGGAAGTATATCCATTATAATTAATTCTAATTTGATAGGAATAGGTTACACCATTTGATAATTTATCGTAATAGAAGGTATCAATTGATGTTTGTAAAAGCATAGGAGTGCCGCTATTTATACTGCGATATAATTCATAAGTTATAGCCCCAGAATCAATATAATTTGGCCATTGAAGTGTCATGGTTTCGCCACCATAGTATGCGTATTGTAATGTTGGCACTGTCGGATTTGTATTAGAAGAAATTGTACAGGTTCCTACATTATTAGCGTAAATTTGAGCATTAGCTTCTAACCAGACAAGTGCCTGGTTATTGGCATCTAATACACTTTCGTTCGAAACAAATTGATTTGGATGGGCGGTTAGTGTGACTTCACTTCCAGAATATCCCGCGCCACAATTGTTTCTAGTTATAGTTTTGGTTTGTATTGTATTATAGAAGCGTTTACTTGGTGGGCAATCGACTTCGTCTAGAAAAGGAGCAATGTAATCTGGATCTGTTTTAATATTCGGTTTTGTTTCCCCTGTCGAAGTGCCATCATCTGTATAATATCGTTCTAATGTATCGTAAAATTTATATCCTGTATTTCCCATATTTTTTAATAATTTATTACAACATTTGCAGTTGAGAGGTTATTAGAATAATTAATGTAGCCAATGTTGGTTACTTGATCTATACTTAAACGATTTCCTTGTACTGCAACATTTTTTGAAAAATTTAGCTGCTGAACTTGTTGTCCATTATTATTTATAATGTCTTTGTTTACTTTCGTCATCGTTCCGCCTAGATAGGTTGTTATTTCTACATCAATATTTCCAGTATTTTTTGAACTCCACCAAACTCCGGCCATCCTTACTAGAATATCATTTAAATTAGAATAATCTTCTTTTATTTTTTTGAAATTTATAAGACAGGTTTCAACACCCGTTACATCCGTTACGTCTCCACCCCAAATTATATAAGAATTTTGAGCAGAAGCATTTACTGGGACTTCATTCTTAAGGCCATAACCGACCCATTGGTCATCTAAAATATTGATACCTGTATTTACAAAACCTGTAAAAGTATCTAAGTCAGCACCTGCACCAAAAGCCCATTTGTATTTAACGATCATGTAATCGAATGGTAAGAGTGTTGTTGAAGGTTCTAATACACAAGAAGGGTTATCTCCTCGCCATGCAGTAGCTCTAATAGTGCAAATTCCTGTATTATTGGCGTATGCCTGAGCATTTACATTTAACCAGGATTGAGCTTGTTCGTCTGCCTCTGCAACACTTTGAGTTGAAACGAATTTATTAGCAGGAGCAGTTAAAGTAACTAGATTTCCAGATCTTCCGTAAGCACAATCATTCTTTTGTACGGCTAAAGTCTTTTCAGTATTATAAAAAACAGTTTCTCCTTCTTCGGGAACATAATGATCTATATAAGCAAAAGGTTTGTATGTTAAATTTTCTTCCATATTTTAATAAAGAATAGTTATTTGATTATGTAATCATTTAAGATTTATGAATGAATATTCATTTAAATAGGTTCAACAGGCCAAACAATTGTTGCTAAATCATTCATACCAGTTAAATCTCTTAACTTTTGTCTGTAATTTTTCCATGCTATTTTTTTCTCTTCCGAAAGAGGGGAGTCTTCGACCTGGGTCCAATCGCTTTCAGTTAATAGTGAATTTCTTCTGACTCTCAAATTTTCTAGAATTTCTTCTTTATTTTGAACAAAGGGAGAAAATGAATGTTTGCCTTCTATTACTTTATAATTTTTAGACAATGCCTGTTGCCATTCTTCTTCAGTCAATTCAATATTAGGTTGAGGAATATTTTCATGAATTCCGTCTACATAAAAACCTGTGTATTCTCCTTTTTCATTATATGTTGCTTTATACATAATTTCTGTTTTTTTATAATTAATAACCAATTGCAAACATGTATCCATTATTGCCATCGATAAGTGCATAGTAATTGTTCTTTGTGATATTAGCGACATGATTGGCTCCTCGACTTCCTGAACTTGTTCTTAAAGTTGATACCATTACACTGAAAGCACTATTTGGCCATGTTAAAGGAAAGCTGTAAGTATTTGCGTTATTTGATAAATAGGCCCATTGTAATATTAATCCGTTGCTAAATTTTTGATAGCCTCCAGTTGCGGGCATGCCAAAACCAGCATGTCCTGCATCATAGTCAGAACCTGGAGAAGTTGAGACAGATCCGTCTGCCATTAAAAACTGAGACGAAGTTCCTCCAGTTTTAATGAAGCTTGTACTCTCAATATTCTCAGTAAAAGTTTTATTTCCTCCAATAGTTTGTGTTGTAGTTAAATCGACATATTTGGTATTTAGTTCCAAATCAGATAATGAAACGGTGCTTTTATACCAATAATCGACTTCGATATTACGATCACTTATCACGGCTGAAAATGTGATTATGCTATTGTTATAGTCTACCACATAATCTTTGCCTTGACCTTCTCGAAGAAGCTGACCATTTTTGTATATACGAACACTGTCTTTAACGGGCATTTCTTTTAAAGTAATTTTATTATCATTAAAAGTATCTTCGTCAAAATTTTCTTTGTACGGAATAGATAAGCTGCCAAGAATTGGATCAGTTTCAGAACCATTAGATTCAGTATCTAGATATTTAGACCAGTAGTTAATTTCAATATTTCGATTATTTATTGGAGCAGAAAAAGTAATTACACCAGTATCATAATTTAGGCTGTAATCTTCGGTTTCGGCCATTAACTGCCCATTTTTATACACTTTTACACTGTCTTCAATTGGAGCTGGATCAAGCATTATTGTCGAATCGGAAAAGTTGTCCCGAAATTCTTTTAAAGGAACATAACAATTTCCAGAAATGATTCCGGCATTCTGCAATGCAGCTCTTAGAAGTGCTGGAGTTACATAATGTTCATTGTCTGTTCCAGCTTCCATCATTTGGAAATTGGCTTTGTCATCATTTCTATGAACGAAGTTGTCAAAAATTTCGACGAAGTCAAGGTGCGACGGAATATCACCATCTTTGAATTTGTTGTAAAAGTCGTTTCTAAGTGTTGCCATTTTTATTTAGTTTTATTTCTTTGCTTTTAAATGTTTTAATAAGACCTGAAATAAATACCAATGATTTGATTCATTGGTATTTATTGATTTTAAAGAGTTAGGATTTTTTCGTCGCTGCTCAACATTCCTGATGAATTTTCTGAGATTACTTTAAAATGATGATAGATTCTGTTACCGTCTTCATTTCTGATAGTCAATTGGTCCGTTTTTAGTTTTGTCAATTGAAGCGGTAAGGCAACATCTTGCAGATTTGTTGAAATTTCATGGATTTTCTCCCAATTTGCTTGATTGTTCATTTTGTATAAATGATACTTACCATTATAAACTGTTTTCTCCCAGTTGAAAACGACAGAAGCAAACATTTCTTCACTTGTTCCAGTGACAGTTCCAGAAGCTTCTAAAACTGGAGATTCTGGCGAAACATTATCAACAATAACTGTTGCTGTAATTTTTGAAGGCTGTGACGGAGTATAATCAATATTTATAATTGGATTTTCTGTTGTTGATTCTGGATCTGCATATTCAATTTGTTTAGAAACTGTAATTCTGTAAAAAAGACCATCACCAAAAGGGACTTCTTCTAAATCTTCAAAATTGTCGTAAACAGTCCATACATTTTCAAAATCAGCAGATAGAGTATCTTCATTAATAACAATTTCTTTAGCCAATTTCATTGTTCTTATTGACTGGGCTTCGAGCATCGTTGCTGCACGATAAATATTAATCTTTCTGATTTTATATTCTGGCTGATATGCATTTAATTCAATCTGAACAGCAGGTTTAATTCCTAATACCTGATTTTCTAGAATTGGCATAATTCTTTTAATTTCTGGAGTTTTAGGTGGAGTGGAAGCAACTAATTTTACTGGTCCTAAAACATCACTAAACTCTCCAAAATTCATTTTAATGTCCATTTCGCGAACAGCGTAGAAATAGATATTTTGAGAATTTCCATCTAGATTAAAATCAGTAAATTGGACTCTGTTTTCAGTTTCATTTACCATTTTCATCATTGGAGCAATGTCAAAATCATCGTCAGTTGGTTTTAAAGCATTTCCGTTTTTATCTTTAATGGTCTGTTTTTTATTAACAGGCACATATTTATTACCCTTGATATATTCATAAATTACAGGCACTTCCGTTAATGGCACAAAGGCATTGTAAATAGCTTGTTCGATAAAATAAACTGCTAACATTGGCTCTTGAACTGCTTGTGAAATTAAAACCTGATTTAATGATGTAATCGAAGTTATCGTTGGCTCATCTGTATCTTGTGTTTCATTATGCCATTTGATGAATTCATTAATTAGTTCTATGAATTCTTCGTTGTTAGGTAATGGAAACTGATAATTTTCTTCAGATTCATTTTTTGGAAAAACGTCATATTCACCTCTTATAGCAAGCCCATTAAAATTTAAAAAGTCTGCCCATCGTTTGTTAAAATCAATTTCATCATTTCCGCCCAATTTGTTCAATTCTTCACGAATTGTACTTACCGTTGTCGGTTTGTATAAAACATTCAACAAGTCTTCATCATTGGCTCTGTAATGCAATAATCCATAAGGCTTTCGATCTTGTTTATACTTAGTTGTGAAAGTAAAAGTCGAACGATTGTAAAAATCTGGCCGTGTTGCATACAAACTGCCACCAATGATTTCTTCAGGCTTTTCAGTTTTTTCAACTTTGACAGCATACATTGGACAAGGAATGCTAATTTTTGATTTGTAACAGATAGCAGGCTTTGAATGTGTGCTGATTCCAAAACTAGAGTAGTGCGTACTTTCATTTTCTCTTGGCTGAATATTTTCTTGAGTAATTCCCGAAACAGGATCTGCGTACAAATAAACCTTATAACTTGGATAGTAGTTTGCACACTGAGACACATAATCGTTAGGGTAACTTGGCGACTCATTTTCTTCACGAGAACCATCTTCAGCGCCTAAAATTTCATCATAATCCTCAGCCATGGTTTGTGTGATGTAATTACCAAGTTTAAAATCAGGATCGTCAATATATAAGACTAAATCTCCCGTTGTACCGATGTTTTCGGTTTTATAAACCTTAAACTCTTTTCTCGATTTTACAGGAACAGGATTTCCTCCTTCAAAAGCGCTTTTTGTAAACAATCTCACAATACCATTAGACCATTCCACAGAGTTTTCTTTCTCCGATTTAAATTGAGGATGCTGAGGTAAACTAAAGTTTCTGAAAATGATTTTATACAATCCTAAATGTTTCTTATCATCTAGTTGTAATGGGATAAGATCGCCTTCTTCATCTACTTTGTATTCTCCATTGTCATTCATTTCATAAGAATTTTCAAAAACTCTTTCAACAACAACGTCATTCCAAACTCCTCTAGTTTTTTCTAACTGTAAATTCCTTCCGTTTTCACTCACATGTTCGATAACTTCTCTGTGAATAGTATTTAAACTTTCAGGATATTGAACTGTAAAATCAATTTGCGGCTGATGCCAGTTAGAAGCTGTTTGCATATTTTGCACTAGTGTACACAATCTACTTTCAGGAAGGTTAATATCTTGAATCTGTTCAGAATCTATTGTAGCATCTCCATCAGCATGCAGTTTGTCGGTAACTTCCTTTTTCAGTACTTCAATTAGGGCGTAATCAAAAACTTGATTAGAGTTTCCATCTGTCTTGAATTTAACTTCGATATTTTGAATGATATAATTTTGATCTCCTATAGTTAAAACTCCTCTTTCAAATCTTTTTTTGTTAGTATTGTCTAATCCAATTTTAACTTCTTGGCCGCTGCTGATAATTTTATACTCTCTTATTTTTACAATTGCAGTAAGATTATTGACAGTAGTATTTTCAATAATTTCAATTTCACCATATTCAACTTCAGGGAGACCATCTTTATAATACAGTTTAAAATGATCAGCCAATATTTCTTTATTATCTGGAAAAATCGCTGTGCAATCATTCTCTGCAGTATAAGCAGACATTTCTTTAGGAACAGAATAGCTTAATAATTCCTGAGCAGAATAATAATCAAACATGATTCTTACCAATGTTTTATCTGCTCCAGTAATCTTGCCCAAAAGTTGCTGTTCTGATTGAGAAGTAAACAATAACGGATTTTCTTCTGTAACCAAAAGCGCATTCATATTGCTCGGAGACATCAAATTATTGGCAGGTTTAATGTCAGATTTAATGCTGATTTGACGTCCTGATGTTGCTCTCGAGAAAATATTAATTCCATATCCTTGATAGATATAGGTATTCTCACCTGTTTTTTCCTGAATGGCATTTAGAACTGATTTTCCAGATTCAGGAATAATGATTGGAACAGTTTCAAATTCTGATTCTTTTAAATTCTGATTGACACTTTTGTATTCAATATCATGTGATAATTCTGGACTTTTCCATATTTTTTCGGAATCAATCTTATGGTCAATTCCTAAATAAATAGGGAGTGTAAAGCTGCTTCCTTCATATTCTAAAGAAGATTTGAAAAAGTCATTTTTTGAATTAGGATTTACAGTATCATAATCCATGATATCATCTATAAATAAACTCACATACCTTTTTTTTCCATCAAAACTATAACCTTCAGAATCTGTAATTTTATTGTTTGGATTTTCATCAGAATCGACATTTAATCCAGGTACAATTTTACTTAACTGGACTGGGAGTGGCATACGTTCTGTATTTAAAGAAGTTGGTAAACTCATAGAAAGATGCTGAGTTTCTTTCCCTTCAATTCCTTCCTCAAGACTTCCAAAAGTGGTATATTCTGTTAAATAAACATATTCTCCATTGTATACATCTTCATCAATATCTAGACAGCCAAGACCTAACATTCGGGCAACGTGATAATCGTTTGCAGTAATGTTTAAAAGATCTAGATATGAAATTGTCGTTAAATTTTCAGCATATTCTTGCTCTTCTCCGTCCTTTGGATCATTGATAGGGATGCGATCACCAAAAGGAATCTCTTTTTCTGCTTTTGGATTATCTGAAACATTACTCAATTCAATATATTTGTTGACAATTTGCTGAATGTTTTTGTCAGTAATATCATTTTCATCAGTTGGTTTGTTCCATTTTGCTTTGTAATTTTTGATGTTGACATATTCGCCATCATTAAATTTTAGCCATTTTCCGTGAACGGCATTTAGTTTTGGTTCAAGCTGTTCAAAAACTTTAACATCATCTGTACTTAAGCCATATTTCCCTTTTAAACTCCAGTTTCCATCACTATTGGCTTTGGTGATGAAATCGGAGTAAAATTCAAATTGTATTGCGTTCAAAACACAGTTGCTAGCTTTAAATTGAATACTTCTTCCATTCTCGGAAACTAAACGAACAGGATTATCTAATTGTGCAGAAGAATATGTTTTACGATTGCTAACTTTCTTAGAAGCGGTAATTTTATTTTCAGCAACCGATAAAGTTTCTAGTTTTACATTTTTTGAAGCATTTGAAGATGAAAAATCTAATTCGGCTGCAAAGAATAAATCTGTTTTGGTTTCAACCTCAAGTAAACTATTTCCATAAGCCTGCATAAATTCAACAGGATTAGTTAATGGATCAATGCTAAGTTTGATTGATTTATATTTCTTATCATCTTTAAAATTAACATAAACAGATTTTTGCGGATTACCTGTTTTATAAATCCAAAGAGCCTTTTTGTTATCAACAACATTTGGATTTTGAGTTAAATCTACAGTCTGGCTGATTTTTACATAAGGCGCTCTGTAGACTTTTACAAAATCTTCGGGTTTGTTAAAGCTTGAATTAGAATTTTCACCAGCATACAAATCGCCTTTTGGGAGATGATTTTCACCTAATTTGCCAGTCAACATCCAGCGAAGATGAATTCCTTTTGTACTGTCAATTCCTCTTGAACCTGCCGTTGCAATTTGCAGATAGGCCGACTGTAAATTTGTTTTATTTGGAGAAATAATAATCTCTGCAGATTCTTTCCCGATATTAAAATCGATTGTAAACCCTGCAAGGTTTTTAACATTGTTTAAATCTATTAAAGAAGAAGAATGATTTAGAGACAAAGGTCTTCCTTCAACCTTAATTGCCATTTCAATCTGATCAGTTCCCGGAATTGTAACAGAATTTTGAATCTTAAAAACTAATCCATTTATTCGGCTTTCTTCGTGAATTTTCGTTCCAGCAATTAAATTCAGTGGAATTCGGCTTTTGTTTTTAAGAACCAAAGTACCGCAATATTCATTAACTCTTAATCCTTTCTTTAAAGACGGATAGACTAATTTATTTTCAATAATACTTACGTTCGGAAAACAGCCAATCTGTAAATTAGACAAATCTGACGCAAGTTTATTTAATTCAATTCCTAAAGTACTGAAATCCGAAACTCTAAGATAATCAGAATCAAATGCAGAAACTGTCTCATTTTTTAAGATCGGTGTTCTTTCTAAAAAATTGGTTAGCGGTGTTGTTAGTTCTTCAATAGTATCAACAGCACTTGTAACTCCGTAAACAAAAACTTTTGAGGTAAGATTTAAGTTGATATACAGATTTTTTAAAAAATCAGAATTATTAACCTGGATACCGTCTGTAATCACAAAAACGATGTCTGGAGTAACCGATAAATTTTTAGCAACGCTCAAACCAGAAGCCCAATAATCTGATTGTATGTTTGCATTTCCGCGACCATACAAATTAATCCAGTCAATAAAATCCTGTTTATTATCCGAAATCTTTTTCTGGATAATATTATCGGTTCTAACAGCGATATCGCTGTTAGACATTCCGATTAATGAAAGTGTAATATTACTTTGTGCCTGAGAATTGATAAATAAAGATAATCCGTCGCGAATTTGCTGTGCTTCGTTTCCATTGATCGAACCTGATTCGTCGACTACAATTGCTACATAAGTTGCACAGCCCGAGAGCTGGCCTTCCTGAAGATTTATAGAACTCATTTTTTTTCTTATTTTTTAAAGATTTGTATTGTATAATGGCAGTATCTGCGTATCAAGAGTGTTTGTTAAGGGACCAGTTCCTTCGTTATTCCACATTTTGTATTTAAACTTGATTTTCAAGTTTTCTATTCCTGAAATGGTCTTGTTGCTATGCATAATCAAAGCTTGCGAGTAATCTTTTGAATGCAATACACTGTATCCAGATATTGGATTTTCTAATTCATCTAAAACAGAAATAGTATCTTGGATTTCATCTAAAGGCATTTTAGGAATATTAAAAGGCTCTGGGTTTCGAACTAAAAGTGCTATCGTTGCTCCAGTATTCGTGTCAATAATTCTATTTACCTCAGTACCCTGTGCAGGATCAAGAGGAGAAAGTTTTAAAATTCCTTCGGTCGCGCGATCAAATAAATGCTGATATTTTGCAGCCATTGAATCACTCATTGCATTTGTAACATTATCAGTTTTAGGAGCGATTAAGTAATGCAGAGCATCAATACGTTCCTGATCCAGATTAACATTCACATCATATAAAGCTTCTTTAGTCTTTTCTTTATCAACAAAATAACTCTGAACTTGTTCTTCAAAATTTTTGTAACGCGAAGTCTGGAATCCAAATTGATGTACAAGGATATTTTTGCTTTCGCTTGAGATTCCTATTTGTGCACCATCAAAAAAGTTATTGACTAAAACAGTGTACAGTTTAGAAGGTTTTAAATTGGTTAAAGTTGTTTTGTATTTTAGTGATTTTGGTTTTAAAGGATCTCCTAACTCAAGAATGCATCGCGTCTTAGAAGGATCTTCAATAAAATTGTTTAACATTCTAACGCCTAATGGAATTCTAGGATCATTATCATCAGTCCATTCTTCACTATTATCTTTTTCTATTGCTTGTGGATAAGCAATTTCTTCTTGCCCTTCTTCCAATGGTTCTATTGGATATTTAATAAGAAGATCAGTCAAAGAATCTTTGATGAAAAGATTAAGTTTTCCTTGAATCTTAGGTCTTCCAGTTTCATATGGAGACCAATCTTTAAACATATGAGAAGTATAAGTATTCGTAAAGAATAAAGAAATGTCACACTGTTCGTTGCCGTAGAATGAAGGTTTAGACTGTAATAAACTTCCATCTGCATTTGGATAAGAACGATTATAATCCAGATAACTTCTTAATGAAGTCAGCGGAGATTTAGACAACGCTGTCAATTCATTTTTCGCTGGTGGATTTTGGCCATCAGGTGTTTCAGGATACTTAACAGGAAAGTGTCCAATAGGTCCAAGGGTTTTAAATCCATAATAATATTTAAATTCTGTTGGATTCTTTTTATTATCATCAACCGTATCTGTTAAGGTAAAATCTAAACAATATGTCGTATTTGGTCTCCAAATTGGCTGTACTGTTGTTTCGATAGCATTTTTCATCGCTTGTAACTGCCCAGCTACAGCAGGAATATCCAAAATAGTCTTATTATGATAATAATCTTCTTTGCTAAACCAATCTAAACTTTGAATGTAAGTAGTGTAATCAAGTTCTGGATCTTCAGCATTTTCTAAACTTGAACAAATAACAGCATCAGTTGTAATTATGTCTGAGTTTTTAAGGCTTCTGCTAAAATCTAATCCCTGAATAGAATTCAGCGAAACGAAATTTGTACCACCATCACCTAATCTAGATGTCGATATATTAAGTGTATCTTGTTGAGTAGGATGTAAAGAACAGTTGTCAAATTGATCATTGAATAATGAGAAATAAATTCCTTTTTCTTTAGATTTAGAAGAAAGCATTAAAATTTCATTAGTCGAAGGTTCATTCTGAAGATGAATAACTTTGGCGTCTTGAACATTATTTTCTCTCTTAACTAATCTTGTAAGTTCTAACGATTCATTAACAACAAATAAATAATGTTCATTATAAGCTATAATCGAATTATCAGTTAAAGTATTATTAGACAAATAAACCGCTGAATCAAAAATGGTATCGTTTTTTAATAAATTGACATTGTTGCCATTAATTTGAACTAAACCAAATTTGTTGTTGGAAAGTTTAACAGAAAGCCAAGTTTTATTACCTACACTAATTGCATCAATAATGTCAATGATTTCAGGATTTGAAATTGACCTTATAACAATTAAATTAACTTGTTTAGAAACATTATCAATTCTAAAACGAATTATTTGTTTATCATTTGTAACCAAGCTAAAATCGGTGTCATTATGCAGAATTGCTTTAACGGTAGTTTCATTGATTCGAGAGCGGTGAATAATTCTGTTATCACTGCCTTTAATCCAACTGATTTGAGTTTCGCTTCCTGTTTCATTTATCCAAAGCAAATCGTTATTTGGCAAAGGCAAAATTTTATTCAAACCTAAAGAATATGTGTTAGGATATTGCGTTCCCGAAATTGTATTTAATTCATTATCAAATTGAATTATTGCGGTTGCAGGAGTACGAGATTGACATCCGACGATAAAATCAAGATCAATAACAGCTTCACCAATTCCTTTGCATTGATCAGCTGTCAAGGCTTGAGTTAGAATTAAATTACCATTGATAATCTGCATCGAAGTTAGTATGCCATTAACCAGACGTTCTCTTATTATTGTCCCATCTGAATTAATTTGTAATAAAATAGTAGTTTTAGAATTCTCTTTTGGATGGAACTTTATCAGATACGAATCATTGAATTTAATTACTTGATCAAAGTCATATAATGTTCTTCCATTATAACCATAGTAATGCGTATAAGTCAATCCGTTTGAATTTGGTCCAGAATTAATATTGTCATTTCCTGCATCTGATTTTAAGTTTTGCAATTCAATCAAAAGAGAATTGTACTTAGAAATCTTTATAGGATCTGTTAATGTAATTTCAGTTTCTCCATTTAACTTGCTATATGTATCATCAAATAATGCTGCAATTTCATTTCTGATTTCTTTAATGCGTTTTGCTTTTGCTGAAACTGGACTAATTACGATTTTATCAATCTTTTTCTTTTGATCATCAATTTCTTGAGTATGAAGAGTTATTGCGTTTAAAAATTCTACTTTGGTATAAATTTGTTCTTCAGAAAAAATACCATACTTAGTTTTACTAAAAGGCACAGGTGAATATGAAACTACTTTGTCGCCGTCTTCAAAAAAGGCAGTATAAGCTTGAATTTTTACTTCTTTTGCCTGAGTTGTTAGATTTAATTCTGGATCAATTGCTGATTCAGGGAAAATAATTTCTAATTCATTTTCATTTCTAAAAGATAATGATCGATTATAGCCAAAAGGATTCTCATCAGTTGTAATACTCATGAAATCACCACCTTCAAGTGTATATTTATCTTCAATAACAGGAAGTTCTCCAATAAGTTTGAAAAACAAACCATTGATTTTGTCAGCTTCGTACTGCATTGGTACATGATATCGAGTTCCAATTTGTTTGTTAAGGAAATCCATATGTTGTTTTTCCGTTTCTGTTGCAGGACAGAACAATTTTGTAGATGTAATTCCTAATTGTTCAGGAACATGCCATCCTGGCTCTGCCGCACTTAAAAAAGAAAACGGATTTGTCGCCAATACTCGAATAGAATCATACTGGTCAATTGCTTTCTGCCAATGTGCCCAAGGTAATTCCTTTAATTCCTTGGTTCTCTCAGTATCTTTTACAACGGCTTCAAAAGGATTATAATCGACCCATTCAGAGCCATTCCAAGATTTTAAATTAATCGATTTGATTCCGTATTCATGTTTAACCTGACGTAGTTTTCTACCTGCTTTAGATGTTCCTTCTGGAGGCATCATATCGGTGTAGTTTTTAGCTTCACCAGTATATCCACCTACTTTTTTAGATAATTCAGTGCTAGGTATTAATCCCTTAGCCATTTTAATATCGATATAAGTATCTAAAGGAATTACCGAAGTAATAAACTCTGGTCTTGGAGTTCCATCTGGATAAAGCTTTTTGCTTTCATAATTTTTTTCTCCAACAGATTTAAAATAGTCCAAAGCAAATGCCTGATTGGTTAGCATATGTACACCTTTGACATTTTCTAATGTTCTATCATCTTCACCATCTCCTACAGTTCCTTTTGGTAGCGGACTATATGGCGTACGATCAATTACTCGATTGATATCCCATTGCAACTCAACTTTAAAGTTTTTACGAACTCTCACAAAACCAATTTTTACTCGCACACTCAATTCAAGTTTGGCATAAATCAAGAAAGGTTTAAATGATTCTACAGAGAATATGGTATCTAGAACAATTTCAACATTAATAATCCAAAGTTTAATCTGAATTCCTCCGCCGGCACTAATGTATCCGCCCATTTGAGGACGCTTGAATGAGATTTTTCCACCCATTTCTAAATAAGCCCATAATTTGACTTTGGCTGGACCAAAACTTTGCTGTAATTTGAAATCTAATCGTGCTCCCGCTTCAATACCTTGGGCAGAAAGCATAATAAAAGCTTTTGCTGTAAATAAGGTTAAGATTCTGGCTTCAATAGGATTTTCTTTAGTTCCAAAATTTACATACCACGGCTTCTGATTCTTGAAGAAGAATCCAGCTTCTAACAAAGCATGAAGTTTAAAGATTTGTCCTCCATCTTTCGGAATGCTGAAATCTGCTCCAGCAGCTAATTCTAAAGAATCATCTCCAAAAGCAACCATGGCAAAGAATGGCGGATTGCTAGGATCATCTTCAATAAGACCTAATCTTCCTGAAATAACATTCAATCCTGCTTCGATATAAAATAGAGTAGGTAGAGACAGTAATAACATGGCTCTCAAAGACAGTACGTGTCCGCCATCGGCAACTGTTCCAAAAGTAGCACCAGCTCCGATAGAAAAAGGAGTGTCGTACTGCATTGAGTCTGGTGGCCCACTGAATTTTTTCGGGTTGATTCCTGGTTTTGGATGTTTATAATACTCATACCAAGTATCGTCTTTTGTTAACCCTACGGCTTTTTTTTCGGCAACATACCTAAAACCTAAAAGTCCTCTAAAGGCATTAATAGCCAAGAACCCAAGGGGAATAGGAACAGGGAGTTCAATACTTGCATCAATTAAAAAGGCAGGGTATTTAGGCATAAATTTCATGCCAACACTTCCTGAAATTTTTGCTTTTGGCAGTTTTAGTGAAACTTCTCCAGAAAATTCTTTATCAACACCAGGTCTAGGAAGTGAAATCATACCGTGTATAATTGCCATAGCCGAGGCTTCAGTAGCAGTACCTGGAATAATTAAATCGACTTCGATAGTCTGAATTCTGATGAAAGAACCAGAAGAATCACCATCAACTGGGTAATAGTATTTTATACCTTCACCACGTGCATCAACGCCAAGCGGATTGATGCTGATTGCGCCATCAAATCCCCAGAAATTAAATTTTCGATCGTTGATTTGGGTTGAACCAAAATTAATGTTAGTAACCGCCATTTGAACAGGACCTAAATTAACAGAAAGACTGATTGGAATAGGGATAGATCCTCCCTCAACTTCAATATTTCCATCACTGTACACACGCAGTTTTTCAACTTCAAATCCTTTTCCTTTTAATAAACTTCCCATTAAAGTTTCTTCAGGAAAAGAAACATAGCAAGATGTTCCTAAATAGTAATCTTCATCTTGTTTACCAAGTTCAAAACTGTGGAAATCAATATTTACAAAATCAAAAAGATTTGCTTGCGGTTTATTATCTTTTGGGAATGAAGCAGTAAGGTTAAAATCTCCATCATCATATAAGTGACCTTCAAGATCAACTTTTAGAGGATGACCACTTTTTTCTTTAAGTTTAGGAATCTCTAAAGCTCCTTTAATGTTAGAATTGACAACTTTATTTTGTTTAAAAGTAATGTCAAATTTATTGAAGCCTACTTTGAATCCTTTTTCCTCAGAACCAATCTTTTTCCAAAGTGTATTATCGTAAAGGGTTGCTAGAAAGCTTTGATAATCTTTTGCTTCGGTAAAAACATAAATTGTCGAATCATTAATAGTCGTTAACGATAGTGGATAATCAAATGCATAAGGTAAATTTTTACTATTCAATTCTTGCAAGAAGACAAGTAGAGATGCATAATCAGCGATTTCTTTTTTATTTACTGTGCCGCTTTGTTCGTCTTTTTCGAACATAGTGATGGGGTAATTAAAATTGAATTTATCATTGAAATAATTAAAAGCACCATTTGTACTTGGAACGGTTTCTAGATAAATATTTCCAGAAAGTCCGCCTGTACCTATTAGCAAATCTGAAGCACCAATTTTTAGTGTTGGAGTTGTGCTTCCTGGAGTTTCAGGAACTTTATTAAACCATTTTGTAGGCAAGGTAACAGAAACAGCACGAGCATAAACTCCAACGAAATCATTTGGGCGTCCGTCAGCATCAGCTTCTGGGATATTGGTTTTCTTGCTTAAATCGACTTTTAAAGTGTCCAGCTGAAGAAGTAAACCTGTGTTGCCAATCATTGCATAATCTGATGGTTCGAGCGATCCTCCCATTTCTAATTGATATCCAATACCTTCTTCGGTATCAGCATACAATTGTGCCTGAGAAAATACGAACATCGATTTTTCAGTTCCGGTGCCATAATCACTTCCATTAGAGTTGACAGGTTTTAAAATATTTCTTGGAAACTCAATACCGGCACTCAATGCTAAAGTTGCTTTTGCTTTTGGAGTAATAAGTCTTTTAATGTGAGCTTCGATTCCGTCTGGCGCTACAATATTGTAGAAATCCTGCAATTTTTGCTTGATTTCGTTTAAAGTAAAACCTTCTCTAGCGATGTAAATTCCGAATAATAATAGCGGAATCGATTTTGTAATTACAGTACTATTGTTGATGAGGTCAATAATACCGCCAATAGATTGTTCTACATTTGTTGGAAATTCCAAATCAGTATTTTGAAGCGCATTAATATCTTGTAAAAGCTGTTCGTATTTTGTTTTTCCTTCTTCGGCTTCCACAAAAATATTCATCATATGAGCTACAACTTGTTCTTCGCTGATGCGGAAAACCTGAAGGCCCACCCCATAAAAATCCTCCATAGAAAAGGAGAAACTGCTGGAACTGAATGTTTTTAAGAAGGCCAAGATTTCCCACTGATATTCTAACGTAATGGGAAATGATGATATAGAAGAATCATTGTCTTTTAGATCTGGATTAAGAACCAAACCTAGACCAAAAGGCAGATGCAGCGCCAGTTTTTTGCTTGATACAATATCAAGACTGTAAAAGGCAGAATCACCACGATATCCTTTTGAATATTGTAAATTTTTGTAATGAATTTTATCAAAAATGGAATTCAAACCATCTTCGACAAACGATAAGAATTCTGGTAAATCGTCTACAGTAATTATCTCGGATAATCTCGGATAATATCGAGCTGTAGGAATTGGAACCGCAGGAATTGGATTAGTTAGCATATTCTAATTTTGTTTTTGACTTTAATTTTTGTTCGTATTCTGAATGATTAAATTGTAGTTAGATCGAACCAATCGTAGGGGGGTAAATGCATCGTTTTTTAGGGATTTTTTTTAGCAGTTTTAGAAATTTATCTGCTTAGTGATTTTTTCAAAAGACTAAAGTTTTTGAGGTTTAAAACCTCTTTTTTTTCTTTTGACAATGTAAAGATGAGCCTAAAAAAGGAGCTTAAAAAAGAGCTGCTTAGAGGTTTAACATGGGTGTTTTGGGGCTTTACAGGGTTGTAAAGAGAGTGGATGATATCAAGATATCACTTTGGGAGACGTGATAAATAAACTATAAAGAACTGTTATTAGAAGTAAAGGAATATTGATTTAAATGTTTTTCTTAAATTGGTTTATTGTAATTATATAATTGTCTTAATTGTAGATGTACTATTTTCTAATAAGCTGAAATAAGCTATAATCAGTATTAAAGATTTGATAGGTAGCGTTCGAATTAATATCCAAAGTTGTTAATATTCTAAAAGAAACTAACATATCTTGTTTTAATAGATCATCAATGGCTAATTTTAAATTTTCTGTTCTAGATCGTGACGAAGATTCGCTTGAGTAACTACTTTTAAGACCAGTTATATAAATATGTTTGTCTCTAAATACCTGAACCGCGATTGTAGATTTATGATTTACAGAGAATGGAATTCCTCCATTAGGCAAGTTTGATACTGATTCTTCAAAACTTGAAATAGTATACCAGGTTGATGGTTGTGAAGAATTTGAAATATTAATTTGAAGTTCAATTTTTGCATTGGTTACTTCAGAATGCCAACGACTTTGAACCGCCAAAAGAGATATTTCATAAACATCTTTTTGTAAATTACCATTGTTGAACAGTTTTTGATTGCTAACAATATTTGTTATCGTCGTTTGTTTGCCGATAGAACCATTTCCCCAGATATAAACTGGTAAAGAATTTATATCATAATAGGTGATTATATATTCTGTTATTAAATTACGTCGAATACCTTTTAAACAGTAATATATACCAGCATCGTCACTTTCTATCGCACCATTGATAGGAGTGGTAGTTAATGTTCCCTTAGGTATAATTAAAGGAGGGGTTGCAATTGTTCCGGCGGCAAATGTAACTTTATTAGTAAAATTCCAAGCTCCAGAAATTGTTTGTGTTTGAGACTTAACCCACTGCCACCAATTGAAAAGCTTAGAGCGACTAACTACTTTTTTATCTTCAGAAACTGCTGTGCTAATTTGAGTTTCTGTATCAGAAGCTAGGTCTACGGGTTTAAGATCAATCATGTCCTTCAATACTTTCCCTTGTCTGGCATCTAAGGTTTGACCTTCGGTTGTACAGTCAAGAGCATTATAATTTTCGATTTGAAGATTGTTCGAATCACTAAACTCTAATTCACCATTCTGATTTGTTTTTAAAATTTTGTTTGGCTGATTTGTTTCTAAGTCTGCCACTCTGATTCTGTTGTGATTTGTACTCATTTTTAATTAATTTTTTACGGGTTTAAATAATTTACAGGCTTTTAATTTGGCTTATAGGGGATTACCGTAATCCATTCAGATAAATATGATGCTTACAAACAGTTGTAGATTTTGGATGATTGCAAGTAATCTGAATGTTTAAAAATTGTGTTAGTGTTAGTGGCGTCACAATAGGTTTTGTTTTACAGAGCTGTAAAACAGAGAAATAAGTTTAGGTTATTAACTTTCAGATAGCCAATAATCGAGTAGGGAAATTTATGGTTTTAAGTTTCCTAATTTTTTTTAAGATGTATTTTTTTGAGTTTATGAAATTTGGTTGTCTCTTTTAAGAAATTTTAGATTTTAAATATCTGATTTCAGTATATATGTAAAAGATTTATTTAATTTAATAGACTTCCATTTTAATACCAGTAGATGTTCTGTATTCCATTCCAGGAATGAGTCCATTGGCTAATGCAGTAGCATTATCGGCGTATATTGGTGTTCCAATTCTTCTATAATTACCATTTTCATCAAATTCTGCTCTAACAGTTTCAACTTGCATACTGGTTCCTGAAGTTGTCTTTTGACCTGTGATTATTTGAAATCTTGAACGTCCAGTACCTTTTCCAGTACCTGCCTTTAATTTTAAAGTTCCTCCTGCCAAATCTATTGGACCTGCGCCGTTGTTTTGAAGCATATAAATTGTATTTCCAAAATCTCCGACATATATATTTCCATTAATATGAACAGCAGTACCCCACATACCATTATCTGTAACAGTAGATCCAGTTGCTACAAAAGGTCCAGTCTCATTTGTTTGTTTATACATATCTGTTCCGATATTTACATATATATCATTACTATTAGATATAGCTATACAGCTAGTAGGAGATGTTGCGTGAAAATTAAAATCACCAGTTTCATTGGCTAATTTATATATGTTAATTCCGTCTACGGCATATATACTAGTAGAAGATGAATCCATTCTTCTCCAATTTCTGGCCACTTGTCCTAAAGCAATAAAATTACCTGAACTGTTAGTTTGTTTATAAATATCGCCACCATATACACTCGCATATATGTTTGTACCTAAGGAGCATAGTCCATACCAATTCATTTTCGGTTGTTCTAAGGAAACAAAAGATCCCATTTCGTTAGTTTGTTTGTATATGTCTCCATATTGTATTGCTACATATAAATCGTTTGAAGGATTAGAACATATAGCTATTGCACCTCCAGGAAACTGAATACCCATATCCACAAAATCGCCAGTACCTCCTGTTTGTTTAAAAAGACGATTTGAATGATTGACAGCATATATGTTTCCACTTGGAGTCGAGCACATTCCAACTATAAAGGAAAGATTATTCGTCAAAACATTGAATTTAGAATTTTCGATGTAGTTAATTGTTCTTCCGGCAGATATAATTAAATCTCTTCCAATTTCTGCATTGCTACTTTCTTCAATTCCTATTTCTTTATTACCTTGATTGCCTAATGTTATGTCTTTTAGAGGATTTTTTACTGTTCCAATTCCAAAATAAGTACCGTCATCTTTTAATCTGCTATTTCCAACCTGTGTACCTCCAACGTTATTATATTTAGGTAAATAATTGTGCGTTCCTGTTGCAATTGTATTTGTATTGGTTGGTAAATCGGAAGTCATAGCAATGATACCGCTCTTGTCAGGAAAAGTCCAAGTTCTCGAAGCACTTACAGCGTTTGTAATAAATGATGTAAAAGTGTTTGCATCGTTTCTTAAACCAAGCATTAAGTTCAAGAAAGTTTTAACGCCTGATACTGTTTGAGGTGTTGTCGTGTTCATATCAGGTGTTACTATATTCCCATTTCCTAGTAAAGAAGTTCCATTTACTGTTTTAATATTTAATCCTGAAACTAAAACCGATTGATAAATTCCATCGAAGTATGTTTTTAAATTGTTTTTAAATTGGGCAAAAGTTCCAGTTTTTGTTTTAAATGAATCTTCACTGTCTCCAGTTAAAATTAAATCGGTATCGATAAATGTGGTTTTTGACGATAAATTTGGAAACAAAAAACTTTTAATCCAATCCACCACACTTTTAGGCGAAGTATATTTTACAGAAGATGCTTTATTGGCTTCAATATCATCTGTTTTGTTTGATTTGTTTTCGCTTTTAGTATCAATCAGATCTTTTAAAATCTTTCCTTGTCTAGCGTCTAAAGCTTTTCCTTCGATTGTATAATCCAGAGCATTATAATTGTCTGGTTTAATGTTTTTAGCATCTTGAAATTCTAATTCACCATTTGCATCAGTGATTAGAATTTTATCTGGCTGATTTTTTTCTAAATCGGCCACTTTTATTCTATTGTGGTCTGTACTCATTTTTTTAATTGATTATTGGATTTAAATGGTAGAAGTGTAGTTAAAAAAAAAGCCAACAGGAGAGTAGGGAAACTATAAGTTTAAGTTTCCAAATTGGTTTTTTTATAAAATTTTAGAGTTTTGTTGAATGCTTTTCTCTTAAGAAAAATTTTAGGTTTTAAAACAACTCAAAGATTTTTGATCTTTGAGTTGTTGTTGTATTTTGTATTCACGAGCGGGACGCTCGCGCCAGCAGGGGATAAATCCGCGTGATCGGGTAATTCATATTTTAATACTTATAATTAACATCCATATCATAATTATTTGATGCCCAAGTACCTTGTAACATTTGAATTAAAACCTCTATTATTTTAATTAATTCTGCTACAGGAAATGGATTTCTACTGTATAAATGCTTAAAATCTTTATCGTTAGTTTGAATTGATTGTAATTCAGAAACTGATATAAAAGCCCCTTTATTCTGTAAAGTTATTTTAACATTTTGCAAAATTTGAATCATCGTCTGTTCTTCTTCTGTACTTACTAAAATTCTTTTCCACGGAAGAGTTAAATAACCACTTGAAATACCATTAATAATACCTTCATGTCCCATTATAAATAAATTTTTATTTATAAAAGCGTATTGAGGTTTTTCAAGTTCTTTATGAATATAGTATATCATTAATTGCATAAATTCTTCTGCAATATTGAAACCTTTACCATTTTGGTATTGAATAAATGCTGATGCCATATTATTAGTAATTTAATTTTATTAATTTATCAATGTATTGATTATGATTTTGTATTATAAACAGATCTATTTGATCTCTTAAAAAATTTGGATTAGAATTCACTGCTAATGAAATTTGATCAAAATATTTATAATCTATTACTACATAATCTAAGGGTGGAGTTTTATTAATCTTATTAAAGTGTTCAGTAATTGACTCTTTAAATCTTTCAAACCAATAGTTCCCCCCGCTGGCGCGAGCGTCTCGCTCGTGCACATACAGTATATCAATTAATGTCAATTTCTAAAACAGTCTGATCGTTATCACCATAATTTCTAGCAGAGCTGTATTTCCAATCTACGGGATTAGTGACAAAACCTGTTTCGAGAGGGTTATTATGAATATAGTTTAACTTTTGCTCAAAAACTTTTAACGACCAAATTTCAATAGGTTTATTGTTCTGCTGCCAAAATTGCCTGAATTTGATATTGCTGTTTTTCTTTCCGGCTCTTTCAAACATCCAGAGCACCCATTCTTTTCTGCTTTCTTGCGGGTTTTCTTCAATTGCTTTAAGCATTTTTCTCGAGGTAAAACCTTTAAAATCTCTAATAAGGCCAGAAGGATCTCCATTTTCAGATCTGAAAATTAAATGAATGTGGCTTGGCATTATGCAATATCCATAAATCTCCATTCCTTTATTTTTTCTGCAGTAATCTAATGATTCAACAATGCTCCCAAAATACTCTTCTCTTGTAAAAACATCTATCCAGTAAACTGTAGCAAAACTTATAAAGTAAGCTCCAGTTTTATCTCCAAATTTGTATTTTCTGCTCATTTATTATTTTTGAGCTAATGTAAGAAATACTTTGCGTTCACGAGCGGGACGCTCGCGCCAGCGGGGGTATTATAACGGAATTATTGGTTCAGCATTTTGATAATATTCGAAACCAGTCCATGTGAAATCAGTCTTATCTGAATTTCCTATGTCTTCTGGATAAATATCAGATTGATAAAATTCCTCATCATATATCATATATAAATTTCCATCATTATTGATATAGTCAAATTTATATTTAAGTTCTCCATTCTCATAATAGTATTTTTCTGTTTCTTCTGGAATAAAAATATTTCCTTCTAATTTATATCTACAATAGCAAATAGTTTCTCCAATTGAATTATAAACTAAAATTCTTTTATATGCCAATATGCTATTATTATAACTTAAATATTCCTTAACCTTATGGCCATTAACTAAATGCTCATATTCAAATGAAACTCCAGGGTTTGTCAACAAAAGAGTATCTATTTGAGATTGAGAAGTAACATAAAAAGAAGTATTGACCAATAATCCATTTTGATATCTTTCTTCTTTAAAATGTAAATTATTTTCTAAAAATACTTTATAATATTCTTGAAGATTATTTACTTGTGAATAACTTATATCATCACCAAGATAGTTATTGTATTTAATTGATATACTCATGTTATTCTTTATTACAGTTTTATATATGGTGGGATATCAAAATTACTACCCTTAATAATTATTGATATGTTTAATCTTTGTCCCCCAGCTGGCGCGAGCGTCTCGCTCGTGCACACACAGAAAAGTCAATTAATATTAATTTCTAAAACAGTTTGATCATTATCACCATAATTTTTGGCAGAGCTGTATTTCCAATCTACTGGATTAGTAACAAAACCTGTTTCAAGTGGATTATTATGAATATAGTTTAGCTTTTGCTCGAAAACTTTTAAAGACCAAATTTCAATAGGTTTATTGTTTTGCTGCCAAAATTGCCTAAATTTCACATTGCTGTTTTTCTTTCCGGCTCTTTCAAACATCCAAAGCATCCATTCTCTTCTGCTTTCTTGCGGATTTTCTTCAATTGCTTTGAGCATTTTTCTCGAGGTAAAACCTTTGAAATCTCTTATTAGACCAGAAGGGTCTCCATTTTCAGATCTGAAAATTAAATGGACGTGACTAGGCATGATACAATAACCATAAATCTCCATTCCTTTATTTTTTCTGCAGTAATCTAATGATTCTACAATCCTCCCAAAATACTCTTCTCTAGTAAAAACATCTATCCAGTAAACCGTAGCAAAACTTATAAAGTATGCTCCAGTTTTATCTCCAAATTTGTATTTCCTGCTCATTTATTATTTTTGAGCTAATATAAGAAATACTTTACGTTCACGAGCGGGACGCTCGCGCCAGCGGGGGGTAAATCTGCGCGATCAGGTTGCAAATCCGCGCTATCGTTGCAAATATAAATCTGTGCGATCGGGTTTTCTTCAATTGCTTTGAGCATTTTTCGAGAAGTAAAACCTTTAAAATCTCTTATAAGACCAGAGGGGTCTCCATTTTCAGATCTGAAAATTAAATGGACGTGACTTGGCATTATGCAGTAACCATAAATCTCCATTCCTTTATTTTTTCTGCAATAATCTAATGATTCTACAATGCTCCCAAAATACTCTTCTCTTGTAAAAACATCTATCCAGTAAACCGTAGCAAAACTTATAAAGTAAGCTCCAGTTTTATCTCCAAATTTGTATTTTCTGCTCATTTATTATTTTTGAGCTAATGTAAGAAATACTTTGTGTTCACGAGCGGACGCTCGCGCCAGCGGGGGAATAACCATTGATATGAAATTTTATTGAATAAAGCATATCATCTTTATTTGTTATACTGTATTGCGGTTTGATTAATTCATCATAAATATAACAATAAGCCAATTGCATATATATATCATGAACCCAAAAGCCTAGGTTGTTTCCATTTGTAATTTTGGTATCTGGCATAATTAGTAATTTAATTTGATTAATTGATTTGTATATTGATTAAAATTTTGAATAACAAATTGATCTATTTGATTCTTCAAATAATTGGGTTGTTGTCCAATTACAATAGAAATTTCGTCAAAGTATTTATAGTCTATTACAACATAATCTAAAGCTGGTTTCCCATTTTTTTGGCAAATATATTTTTTCATAATGAGTATGAATAGATCCTAAAAAAAACACTACTTTTTTGATCAGGCACATAAACTCCCAACCAATTGTTATAAAATCTATTTATATCTTGTTGTTGAGCCATCTTTTGGGTTTATCGTTGCGGAGCTAAATCTTCGCGATCGGGGGGCTAAGAAATTAATTAACTATTTTTTTCGTTAAATTTTTTCCACAATTCATTTATCTCGATTTGATTAGGTATCTTAATCGGTTTTTGAATTGTATTTGTTTCAACATATTCAAGAAACCTGTCATCTAATGATGGTAAAATGAAATTCTTGTACTTTTCTCTATTGTTAAATGTAATATTGCCTATTTGGAATTGACCGTTAATTACTGAAATATTTAAAGTTCTTTCTAATATTTTAGAAAGCGAATCATACGGCGATTCAAGTTCATTATTTAGATCACCAGAATAATGTTTATTTATATTCCAATTTAGTATCAGATATAAAAAAATATCATCAAAAAATTTACCACCATTGATTTTTAGTCCTGCATTTTTCAAATCATCATTAAATTCGCTTAAAGTTTTGGTTTTATTTGACCAATGAGGATCTAATTCAGGTAAAAGATTATGGGATTCTTTATTTTTTATATATTCTGAAGGAATTCCTAATTTTTCTTTTAAAACAGATAATTTTGTTAAATAATCTCTAAATAGTAGAATTAAAATAATTGAATCATCTGTTTTTGTTTTTGTAATAATTGATTTTATTTTGTCAATTTCGTTGTCGTATATTTCTAGATTATTCATATTATAGTTTATAAAAATTGATATACCAGTTTATTATTTTCTCTAAATTATCATAATTATTTAAAATTAAAGAGGGAGGATTAGATGCTCTTTTTAAATCAGCAAACTTACCATTTCCCGTTATAGGGGCAATATCGTGTGCTCCAAATTCATATGGATATAGATTTTGATAATCTGATTTATTTAATGATCTATAACTTAATCCTTTTTCCATTAATTTTAATTCAACATATTCGTGTGAGACTAGTCGTTTAAAAGCTTCTATTTCATAGTCAGTTAATTTATCTAATGGCTTTAATGGATCTGGCCCATCTGCCATTCTTAACCATTCTTTATTATCCTCGCCAGTTCTTTCAAATCTACCAATATAAAATTCATCGTCAAGTAACATAAATTGTTCATCAATATAATAGTGTTTTTTAACTTTATTTATTATTTCATATGGAATATTAAGTCTATCGCTAATTTTTATAACATCATCGCTCCTGTTTGCTATTTCAATAGCTTTCTTTAAATCATTTTCTAGATAACCGCGATCCGTAATGTATTTTATGCCTTGCACAATCGTTTTAGTTTTAGCTTCTTTCCCAAATAATCGTGAAACTTCTTGATATTGAATATTTTTCAACAATTCTCGCGCTTTAAAATGTTTTAGCCAAATTTCCGCATGCTGTCCAATTAATGTTTTGCCTTCCGATGTGTGGCCTATCCATACTTTAATGGATTCACTATATTCATTAAGTAATTCGATGATTGCATTGTCACTGTTTTCAAAATCCTTAACGAATTTAAGTTTTGTTTCGAAATTAAACGAGTTTATAGCAGATTTTAACGCAGAATAATTTTCAATGTTTAAAAGAAAGTCAGTTCTCCTTTGAACACAAATATAATCACTAAATTTCGCTTCAATTAATCCTCTTTCACTTAAACTAATCCAATTATCAATGTAACTGCCATTAAGAGCACCATTAGCTCCTTTACCACTATTTAGTAGTTTCCAAAATGCAGGGTCATCAATTTGTTGAAAATCATTCCAGAACTTTAATCTTTGAGCATCAGTAAAAAGCATATTATATTTTGCCGCAATTGTATTTGCAGCTCCAGCAAGTTCCAGATTGTTTAATTTGTTGCCAAATAAAGATAGCGTTACAGCTTTTTGACCGCTTAATGTTGTCAAAACATCTATCATTGGCTGAGGAATATTATGAGGGGTATTTACAAGCAAAGCATCTATTAAACGCAAGGTTTCATCAGCTTCCTGAACCGCTTTTGATCTAGCAGTAACCGAAGATCCTACACCAGCCATCATAAGAGTTAGTAAAATTTTTTGGTTCTTCTCTAAGATTTTTTTCTTTTTTTCATTGTTTTCTGTTGCTATTAGATATTGATTTATATGAGCTAATTCACCTGTTGTAACAGTGAAAATTTCACTTCCAACTTCCAATCCTCTCCAAACTTCAACGGCTTCTGTTGCAGACAAACTTCCCTGTAAAGCTTTACCAATATTGTTAGTATACTTTAGATATTGTAAATCTCTTAGAACACTAGCTCCGCCAGTAAAATACATTAATAAAATATCTGCTGTCAAATCAATTGCTAAAGAAACCCCAGCATCAAAATCTGCTAATCTGTCATATTCTTCAATGAAATGAAACAAAAATGCAGGAACAGTTGCTGTTTTTGGTATCATTAAATCAAGATTAGCCTCAAGGCCAGAAAAAGAAATTTCTTGGAACAAATGAAAAGAACCAAATAAAGTAGGAATTCTGTTATGAATGTGATATAATGCAGAATCTTCGGTTTCTATTTTTTTAATATCTATTCTTCTATTATTTATTGCAGACTCGAAAAGCGTTTCTCGGTTCGTAAAATCATTTCTTGACGAAGAAAAAGTCAGAATATTATTGGTATTATACTCTTGTTTATTGTTAACGAAATAGTTTTTTGGATCAACCCCCTGAAAATTATTAGAAACAAGTATAGGATTTGTTCCTGGAGAAATATATCCTAAATTAAATTTTGAAACTTTCCATAATTCATAAACGGCAAAAGCGAAATATTTTCTGTTTGGCTGTTCATCAACAAACCAATTAACAAAAGTGTATCTTTCAAGTCTTGCATCTGTGAGAGCTTCGTATATGGTTTGGAAATTGGTTTTAGCACCATCTTCTTTCTCGAGTAAAAAATCTAGAAATTCATTAGCATGCGATTTAGTTACTGAAATTACTAGTCTAACAAGTAATCTTTGATCTTCTTGAGATAAATTAATTTTTAAATATTTTTTTATCGTCTTTAGTATAAGTTTAAAAGGTAAAAGTGATAATGCAGATGGAGGGAGAATTTCTAACAAATATTGAAGTTTTTCATCTGATTTGTAAAAAGCTAGATTTTTTGTGCTATAGCATTTACTATAAAAATTTTCTAAACTTGATAAATAAGCAAAATAATCTTCATAAGATGATAATGAAGTTAAATGTGCATCAAAATCTTCTCTGAGAGGAAAATCTTCTGCATTAAGTGGTGAATAATAATATCCCCATCCTCTTTTTAAATCAAATAATAATTTTTCAAGTTCAGTAAAACCTTTAGGATTAGTATTATCATTGTAATCTATAATTCCGTTTGCAACATCAAATTCTTTATCAAAAAAATGGGTATTAGTTGCAATAATTGGGATTATATCTCTATTGATTTCCCTAATTTTGAAAACTATTAAACTGATAATTCTTTTAAAAGTGCTTTTTTGTATGTCACTTATAGCCCAATTATTGATAAAATCGCCAAGGTTTTTTTTGAAAAAATAGCCACCTGGGGTAGTGCTCTGATTATTAAGCGCGACTACTGGAACTTGCCCATCCGTATTAATTTTGGAGTCAACAATCCTATAGTTCTCCATAATTAATTTTCGATAGTTGGCAACACCTCTTTTATCTGGTGAAAGCTGTAAATTAAAAGTATAATTTTTAGAATTGTAGAAATAATCATAAGGTGAATCAAAATCAATTGTACTTACAGTTATTTCTTCTCCTTCAAAAGCTAAATTATTTTTAAAATCATGTTTAACAAGTTTATCTAAAGTTGGGACAGGATCAATATTTTGAATATACTTTAGAAATATACTTTCGTTATAATAACCTGTTAAATCTGGCTTTTTTCGATCTTCTCTTTTAAATTCAGAATGTTGATGATATCTATATACTTCTGGATGTATTCCTGGTTTAGTAAATTGAATTAAGAAACCGTCAACATCAAAGGCTGGATTTTCAAATAGATGTATCCTAATTGGAGTACCATCCTTTAAAATTGCGAGAGTTGTAGTGTTGGTTGGCATTTATAAAACGGGATTAATATTAAAAAATGGAATGCTAATGTCTAAATCAGGCATATACTCACTATACCCCTTACTAAAATGATATCTCCTATCAAGTGAGTAAACAAAAACAGCTTCATCAGGTTGAGATAATTTATTGTTGCCCTCAGAATCTTCAGCTACAATCCCAACTCTGTATTTCTGATATTTAATATCTTCAGGAGAAACCAATTCGTTTTCATCCTCAAAAAGATCAATCAAAAACAATCGAGGATTTTTCGTTTCATCTGTAATCAAAGCCTTGATAGAGTCATTTTCAACTTTAGTAAGTCCCAAAATAATTTTGTTAGGAGTAGAGCCGTCAAGAGGTTTTAGTTCTAATCCTGTAATGGTTTGTGTGCTGTCTGTAAACAGTTTTAAATTGTAATAGTAAGGATCAGGAAGCTGATAGGTTTTACTTTTAGTTACAGCACCGCTGGCAGAAGCTGTAGTTTTGGTGTCAGATGTTGTGCTTCCAGTTGCAGAAACAGCATTATTCATAACATCTGCCGCTTCTGTAAGATAGGTTACACGTTCAATAAAAGGTTTCTCTTCAATTCCAGTTTCAATGATATCGTTAACAGTTAAAGTTTGCGCAACAGAAATGCCTTGCTGTTTTTTATCATAAAACTCATTGATAAGATTTAGTTTTTCAGAAGTCATTCTAGAATAACTTCCATCACTGCCTAATTTAAATAAAGGTTGCGCTCTAATTAAATTAAAAACATCGTCAAAAAAGTTTGCAACACCATTTACGCTTATAGTATTTCCGTTTTCGTCTTCTTCCTCACGAATTTGATAAGTATTCATTTTTCCCTGATAAATCAAAAGACTTAGCGAAGCAATATTTTCGCCCGCCACAGCAGGAGTTGTTAATTGTATTGTTGAGGTTAACCCCCTGTAATTTCCTTCTTGATCTGGAGGCAATCGTAGTCCATCGGCATTAATAAAATTATCTTTTTGTGCATTGGCAACTTTGGCAAGTTGTCCGTAAAAAGCAGTGTTGTTATTGTTGTCTGTCGGAAATTGCAGGTACAGGTTATTGGTAGTAACTGTATTTGCTTGGTTTTGCGTATTAATTAAAACTGGCCATCCAAAAGTGCCATAAGTTATGGCAGTCATAGGAACTTCATTTGTGGCTGTGTCTTTCAATAATCCTGTTTTTAGGTTTTCAGGACCTTCACTAATTTTATAATTTCCGTAAAAATCATAACTGCGAGTACGATCACTTTGAATATAAACGTACCAATTGTTTTTCGTCCAAAACTTATTAAGCAAATCAGTGAAAATAGCTGTTCCTTTTTTCTCGGTTTGAACTCCAGAAGCAGTTGCTGTAACAACTCCATTTTCAACATGCGATCCATAAAAAGCTGCAATATCAATAAATTGAGTGCTTTGCTCGCGCTGTAATTTCTTAATGAAATCTGTTGAACCATTTACCGTAATTTCTGCAAAAGGTTTGCGGGCATATTCTAAATTGAAAGCAAATTCAGTATTGTCAAAATCATGTTTGTAATCGCCGTAATTTAGAACAACATCAATTCCGCATTCGCCTTCTGCAAAATTTCCTAATGATTTTCCAATATCGATTAATGGTAATTCGAAATCGTCTTTCTCATCAAAAATATCACCAGTTGCGACAAATTTTGATTCTTTAAAAAAGAAGTCAGAAAGTTGGATTGTTGTATCAGTTAGAGTTGCATCGTAACCAATAAATTTAGCGGTGAAAGGAGGAACAGGAATAGGAGTGACTGTTTCGTCCTCTTCTTTTACACGCCCTTCATGAAAAGCATTAAAATCGTCATTTATCTTATTAATAAAGTCAGAAGTTGAACTGCTTTTTGCAATAATTAATGGCTCTGAATCAGTTGAAAAAAAATCACTTTTCTGTAAACCTCTGTAAACAAAATATTTGATATTCAGTCCAGGAAAAGGCTGGTTGTAAGGACGAAGAATTAGATTCACTTTATCGGGATTGCCTGTTTGAGGCTGAATCAAAACAACTCCTTTGCAGATCGCAAAGGCTTTTTTAGAAGCGTCTAAAGAAAATCTAGAAGTCAGGTTGAAAACAGTTTCAGATTGAGGTCCAAAGCCCTGACCTGACAACTGCGCGGGAAAACCTCCCGACTCTATAAAAAAATGGGGTTTTGCGGACATATTTTAAGTGTTATTTATTCGTTGGTATAATTATTTTAACACATAGAAACATAGATTCAGAGTGATCTTAAAAGGCGTTTCACTTGTTTTCAAGCAATCATTAGATATATGGAAGAAATCTATTTCTCTTTAGTATTATTTAATTTTATTCTAGAGAAACTATGTTTTTATGTGTTAAAAAAATAAGTTATTTCTAATGCGGAATTAGTAATGGAATATTTTATCTAAACCATTCAGGTTTATAGATTTTGTAAATGTATCTTCCAATAAAAAAGAGTAGAATAAGAAGTAGTAATCTCCCAAGCCAAATCTGCACTTTTTGCCAAAAAGTGAGATAGTTGGTAAACTCAGTAATCGTGATCGTTTTTACTTGGACATCTTTAACTTGTTTCGATTTCCAATGTGCATAGAGTTCCTGTTCTTTTAGGTTGCAGTCTACTTGAAGTTTATTGTTATCAAGACGAACCTTTGGGCTTTTTAATGTACGCCCTGGTTCGGCCTGAATAACATTTTTAAGAACTACTTTTCCGTTAAGGCATTCTAATAATGCATTGTAAGAACTGCTGTCTTTAGCAATTTTAAAAACAGTATCGTGTAAAGTTTCGGTAATAGTAATCGTCTGGGTTTTGTTTTCATTTTGTATCGGTTTTGGACTTCGGCATGAAATCATGATCAGGATAATGAAAAGAGAAAAAACAAGACATTTTAGTTTTTTAGTCATAATTAAATTGGGTTTATAAGTTTTGGTTTTAGAGTCGTAAAAAGCCTTTAAAGCTTTTGATATCGCGTTTTCTTCTGGCTACTTTATAACCTTCTCGACCTCCAGAATCGTTGGTGTTTCCTTCAATGGTATAAATTGTATTTCCGGCAATTTTCTCGACAAATCCGGCGTGACCAGTGCCGTTATTAAAATCCATAATAAAAACATCTCCAGGCTGAGGTGTTTTTTTTACCAAAAGAGGTCTCGAATTGTATTGATCTAAAACACCTCCCGTTTTCTTTAAAGGATTTTTTTCGTTAATCTGAAGAGAAGCTTTCTGTGCGCACCAGTAAATAAAAGCCATGCACCAGGCGTATCCTTTGCCAAGTCCGACGCTTCTTAAATAAATTTCGACTTCGGGTCCTGCGTTACTGTTTCTTGGCATTTCTTCGACACCAATCTGTGCCGTAGCGATTTCGATAGTTTTTTGAGCTAGTGTCATGAGCTTTTTCCGTTTAATTGTTTAAATTTTTGTAGTTCGTCAACCAATTGCTGGTTGATCAGCATGAGTTCTTTGTGCTGTATTTCCATTTTTTTTATGGTTTCTGTGGCAGCGGTAAGCCGTGCGGTAATGTCGTCCAGAAGATCACGGTAATATTTTACGGCGCTTACGGCGTTATCGAGTTCGGCTGCGCGGTCTTCTGCCAGTGATTTTCGCATAGAGAAAAACCAGGTAATAAAAGCAGCAAAGAATGCGGTTAGAGTGGGGTATAAAAACTGTTCCATTGAATGTGTTTAAAAATTGAATATTGATTAAAGATGTTTTTAGGAAACAACTTTTTTGGGTTGTTTTTTGCGGAAGCTTTACTAGATTTTTTCTAGCCGTTTTGGGTGTAGCTGTTTCCTTTTGAGATTGCAAAGATTGGGTGAAAAAAGCCCTAAAAAAAATGATTGCAAGGTCTGCGAACATTTGTATTCTAGGGCTTTACAGAGTTGTAAGGAAAGCGAACAGAAGTCGTTTTAGATGAAGTAAATGCTTCATCTTTGCATCACAATAAGGATGCTTTTGAAGATAAAAAAAGAATGATTTTTTCTTTTATATGTATTAAGAAGACCTTTCCTGATTGCTCATAAGTTCTTCAATTTTTTTTAGTTCAGAAGTGATAGGTGTACAGAGAATTTCATACAAAGTAGTTCTAGAAATCGGATAAACCGGATAGACGTATTTACGCCACACTACAGTAGTTGGAATATCTTCTGTTTTGTGTTTTTGATACAGTTCTTTAATGAGTTTGTAACGCATTAATTTATTTTTTTGAATTCCGAGGCTTCTGTTTAAAGATATAGGCATGAGAGATAATATTTTGAATGATAGAAAAGAAAAGTTTTGAGAAGAACGAAGTTTTAAAAGAGTTAATAGTTGAATTATAAAGACATCATATTTAAGACAGCCAAACCATTTGATCATATTCAATAAATGGTTTTTACTTCCCGATGCCATTTTTATATTGAACCTCGTTCTGAGGTTGTATTTGTTAAAGATTTATTTAACAATTTAGGTCAGCAAACCCCGCATGACAATCCTGTTTCCAAAACCTTTTTTAGGTTTGGATTCCAATAGAAAGAATGAGTTTTGGCTGTTTATTATAAGGGCAGAAATCGCCCGTTTATCGGTTCCTGGTTCTCTTCAGAAAGAAGAAGAAACAGGAACCATTTTTATTTACCTGCTTTTTTTGTCTGCAGGTTTGGAGGTCGTTTTAGCCTTTATAAGTGGCTGTTGTGTGCTTTTTGAATCTCGGATTTTTGATCACAATACTTTCGTACTGATTAAAAGCCAGACGTTCTTTTTTGGATAAATCGTTACTGCAATTCCAGTTTCCGAGTCCGTCTTTAAAAATCGTATGTTCGTTTACTTTGTAGCTTTCATGGTCTGTAATTGGCTTTATTTTTACGCTCATTCAGGTATTGTTTAAAAGTTGTTTTTAATTTGAAATAAAACCATTCTCTAAATAAAAGGATCGGCTTTAAATTGGTTAGAATTAACAGAATTGTTAATAACAGTGATAAATAAATGTCATGATTAAGCTGCATGGTTTTGTTCGTTTTGCTGGTTAAAGAAATCAAAAGCATAGCCTTGTAAAAAATCTACAGAAGACATCGATAGCGGAATATTGGTTCTTACACCATTTTCATCAATTCGGCAAGCTTCAATAAACCAGCTTGAACGTACAGGTTTAAAAGCAGATGCAATAATTTCTACACCATCTGTAAATTCTTCATTGTTAAACTCCTTTGTCAGTTTTTGAAGTTCCAAAACTCTGGAGCCTTTCAGATTTCCTTTGGCATCTTTTTTAAGGAGATTGAAAACAATTTTGACTAATGAAGCAGTTTCTCTACTCGTAGAAAGAGAAGAAATATAGTTTTGTACTTTTTCAATACCAATAGTTACCGTATCGTCCCAACCTTCATTAATGCGGTATCCAATCGTAATTTCTTCTTTGTCATTAGAAAAAGTGTGTGACATCTGCTTTTCTTTAAATCCATAAACCTGATTTTTTAGATCCAGAATAGTTTCAAACAGCCTGAAAGTTTCAGTTTTTGCATTTTGCATCATTTCAGAAGTTTGCTGTAATCTAGAAAGCGCTTTTGGAATCGTTTCGGCAACCAGTTTTTTATAAGCATCTCTTTCTTCATTTTTTTTGTTTTCAACTCGCTGAAGCGCTTCTTTTAATTGCTGAGCAGAAAATTGAGTTAAGTCCATAACAGGTTTAAAATTGGTTGCAGTTGTTGTGTTCATAATAATTGGCTTTTAGTAAATTAGTATTTCTTCTTTAAATGGATCTGCATAATAAGGTTTGAAATTGTGGTGTAAAGCAAGTTTCGAAACCTCATTTATTTTACTTTCAATATTTGACGGAACAGGACGAGGAGAAGCAGTTTCATCATCCAGAATATGCATCCATTGAAAACGTTCCTGATTAATACAGATTCTTTCTCCAGCTGTAAAAGTTTTGCTTCTTTCCGAACAATATTGAAGCGCCAGATATAATAATGCGATACGATCTTCGATTTGTGTTTTATTCATAATTTTTCTCTAATTGATTTTTTAATTTTTTAATGTCAGATTCGATTAAATTTCTTTCAGGACTATTTGGATTTTCAATAAGCCAATTTTCCAGTTCCCGAATTTTTTCTTTGATTTGATTTGTTCCCATTTTAATTTGGATTAAAGATTTAATGATATTTTATTGTTTTCAGATTCTTTAAGAAGGGCTGATTTTAAATCGTAGTATTTTCCATTCTTTTTGTGTTTTAGGGTAGTATTTTTCTTTTTGTGAATATTTGTTGTTTTAGTCTTTGTAAATCAGTTGTTTGTGTGTTGATTAAAATTGTTTGATTTTATCTTTGCTCAATATTTTCTGGCTTAACCTATTGTTTTTCAATTTTATTTTTCTTTACTTTGCAAATATAATGTAAAATAATACATTAAAACAAATTTTTAACGTAAAATAATACATCTTTTTATGGGGTCAACGGAGAGAGTGCGGGAATATCTTGATTATAAAGGGATTACTAAGTATAAGTTTTGTAATGATCTAGGATTTTCTAATAAATTTTTAGACAATAGCAGTAATATGGGAACAGACAAGGCGTGTAAAATATTACACTATTATCCAGACCTAAGTTCGGAGTGGCTGTTAACAGGAAACGGACCTATGATTAAAGAAGAAAATACTAGTGTTATGGTTATGAATAGTGATAGAAAAACAGTCGATTCGCTTCATGCAAATCAAGAAATACCTTTATATGATTTAGAGGCGGTTGCGGGT
>Ga0160475_100205_pt1 | contig 44526 bp, 40 predicted proteins | sample HID1975M_E11MG_FD_108254 | JGI IMG/M metagenome (GOLD analysis project Ga0160475, IMG submission 108254) | Enriched soil microbial communities from UW Madison campus, WI, USA - HID1975M_E11 MG | ecosystem: Environmental > Terrestrial > Soil > Unclassified | place: USA: Madison, Wisconsin... | reverse complement strand
GAGCTGGCTTGCCGGCGATGAGGCCCTGACAGGCCGGCGCCGACCACAGGCTTGTTGAAGTTCCTGTGGGAGCTGGCTTGCCGGCGATGAGGCCCTGACAGGCCGGCGCCGACCACAGGCTTGTTGAAGTTCCTGTGGGAGCTGGCTTGCCGGCGATGAGGCCCTGACAGGCCGGCCTCGACCACAGGCTTGCTGAAATTCCTGTGGGAGCTGGCTTGCCGGCGATAGGGCCCTATCAGGCAACTTCCCATCAAACCCAAATCGCATCCCAATGAGGATAATCCCCAACCCTCGCGACCAAACCCGCTCGCTTCGGGTTCAGCACAATGTACCGTGCCACCGTCTGCACATCCTCTTCCCGGCGCAAAGCCCGGTCATGAAACCCCTTTTGCCAAAGCCGCCCGCTCCGTCCGCTATGCCTGTTGATCATCATGGTGCTACGGGACTTAACCCGGCGCATCAAGCGCTCCAGGCTGCCCGGACCAAGCTCGACTAGCCAGTGAAAATGGTCAGGCATCACTACCCAGGCCAAAGATCTGATTGCACCTTCCTCTTCAGCCTGGCGCAGCTCAGCCACCAGCAACCGGGCCGAGTGAAAGTCACTGAAGATCGGTGCCCTGCCAAGGGTTGTGCTGGTAAGCAAATACAAGTAACTGGTTTCCGAAAACCGGCCAAGCCGTAACTGGTCTGAATGGGGACGACCCATGTTCCCTGCCTCCTGTTGGTTTGCCCATCAGGCTAGTGACGATGGCTCAATTGGCGATTACTCAATTGGTACCCAGTGTTTCCTGTGGGATCGACGTGGCCGCCATCGCCGGCAAAGCCAGCCCCCACTGAACAGCGCAGGCTCTGAGGGCGGCGGAATGCTTGTCATCTGATTTGTAGCAAGATTTTTCATGAAATCCGCCCAGCACCCTTGAGCGAAGGCAAGTCGGAGTGAACAATGTTCTCTTTCGCATTCCCTTCGAGACTGGCCATGAAAACCCGTTCCTGTCTGCTTGCCTGGCTGCCGGCTATATTGTTTGGCCCGGTGCTGGCGCTGTGCAGCACCCTGGCGCAGGCCGAGTCCCCCGCCGAGGCCGGCAAGGCCCTGCACCTGCTGGACTACATCGGCGCCGACTACCCGCCGACCGTGCAAGGCGGCAAAGTGATCGACGAGGGCGAATACCGCGAGCAACAGGAATTCAGCGCGGTATTGGCCGACCTGGTCAAAGCCCTGCCCACAAATACCGAGCAAGCCGCCCTGGAACAGGGCGTCCAGGCGTTACGCCAGGCCATTGATCAGCGACAGGAGGGCACCGCTGTCGCCCGGCAGGCCCGCCAGCTGGGCGCGCGACTGGCAGTGGCCTACGAGGTCAGCCAGGCCCCGGTGATCACACCTGACCCGGCCCGTGGCGCTTCGCTTTATGCGCAAAACTGCTCGATCTGCCACGGCGACACCGGCGCAGGCGACGGCCCCGCTGGCGTGGGCCTGGAGCCTGCGCCCGCCAACCTGCGTGATGTCGTGCGTCTGGACCAGTTGAGCCTGTTCGACCTCTACAACACCCTGGCCCTGGGCATCGACGGCACTGAGATGCCGTCCTTTGCCGACCAGCTGGATGATCGCCAGCGCTGGGATGTGGCCGCCTACATCGCCAGCTTCACCGCCAAGCCGGATGCCGGCAAAGGCGACAAGACCTGGAACATCGCCGACCTGGCTCGCCAGACCCCGGCCGAAGTCGCCGCCAACGAAGGCAGCGCGGTCGTGGAAGCGTTCCGTGCCCAGCGTGCCCAGCCGCCGCAAGTCAAGCGCGGCCCGGCGCAACTGCTCGAATACACTGCCAACACGCTGGACAAAAGCTTGGCCGCCTACCGCGCAGGTGACCACGACCAGGCCTATGACCTGTCGGTAGCGGCCTATCTGGAAGGCTTCGAGCTGGTGGAAAGCTCGCTGGACAACATCGACACCCAGGCGCGCAAGGACACCGAAAAATCCCTGATGGCCTACCGTCAGTCCCTGCAGGATGGCCTGCCCGTGGCTCAGGCCGAACAGCGTCTGGCTGAGGCAAAGAGCAGGCTCGACCAGGCCGCCAAGCTGTTGGGCAGCGACGGCCTGAGCTGGTCGCTGAGTTATATCTCCGGTTTGCTGATCCTGCTGCGCGAAGGCCTGGAGGCAATTCTGGTGCTGGCGGCGATCCTGGCATTCCTGCGTAACACCGGGCAGCAGTCGGCGGTACGCAGCGTCAACATCGGGTGGGGGCTGGCGCTGGTCGCCGGGTTCGCCACCTGGGCGGTGGCGGCCTATGTGATCGATGTGGGCGGCGCCCAGCGCGAACTGCTGGAAGGCTGCACGGCGCTGTTTGCCGCGGTGATGGTGCTATGGCTCGGTGTATGGATGCATGACCGCCGCCACGCTGCTGCCTGGAAGGACTACATCAAAAGCAGCCTGGTCAGCGGCGGCGGGCGCTTTGGCTTTGCGATGCTGGCGTTTTTCTCGGTGTACCGCGAACTGTTCGAAGTGATCCTGTTCTACGAAACCCTGTGGTTGCAGGCAGGCCCTGCCGGGCACCAGGCGGTGCTGGCGGGGGGCGCCACGGCGCTGGTGCTGCTGGTGGGCCTGGCCTGGGTGATCTTGCGCGGTTCTGCCAAGCTGCCGCTGACGCTGTTCTTCAGCATCAACGCCGCGCTGCTTTGCGCGCTGTCGGTGGTGTTTGCCGGGCATGGCGTGAAGGCGCTGCAAGAAGCCGGGGTGCTGGGCACACGGCCGGTGGCGTTCTTCGAGTTCGATTGGCTGGGCATTCACGCTGATGCCTACTCGCTGTCGGCACAGGCGGTGGCCTTGCTGGCCATCGTGTTCCTGTATGGGCGCTCGTGGCTGGTGGAAAAGCGCAGGGCAACGGCCAACTGACCGGGGGCCGCGCTGCGGCCCATCGCCGGCAAGCCAGCTCCCACCCCGACCGCATCAGTTTCAAACCATGTGCAATACCTGTGGGAGCTGGCTTGCCGGCGATGGGCTGCATGGCAGCCCCTTGTAATCTCGGTTCAGGCCGGCTGTGGCGCCTTGAGGATGTTCTGCAGCAGCTGGACACTGTCAACGGCGTCGTGACCCAGGCTGGTCAGGTAGCCGCCATCGGGTTGATCGGTCAGCCCCTTTTCATGCAGGCGTTGCGCAGCGGCGACCAGGGCAGGGGCGGCGTTGCTGTTTATCTTGATGCCTTCCTGGCTGCTGTCGTGTTTGAACAGCGCGAGTACTTCCAGTTCAGCGATCAGATCGGGGGTAAAAGACATGGCGACTCCTGACTTCCAGACAAGGATGGCGGCACCGCTTACGGTGCCTGACCTTCGAGTGTAGTCGGGTTATTCGTCCTCGCCTTGATCCATCTCAGGCGGCAGCTCCGGCAGCGCCCGCAAGGCGTTCTCGTACCACTCGCCGTTGAACGCGCGGTCTTCCACCAGCATGTTGTCGATCTCAAAGGCCAGCACATGGGCCATCAGGTTGAGGATGTCCTCGCGCTCGTAACCGACCAGGGTCAGCTTGTTGAAGGTGGCCTTGGCCGCAGGCGGTTCGCCGCTTTCAATCTGGTTTTCGATGGCCTGGGTCAGTGTCGCCTCGGCGAAGGCTTCGTCGTCATTGTCGATGTCGGTGGGCTCGCTCATGGCGGTACTCCTGTGATGGGATGCACAGTGTGCCACGCCCGTGGCGGCAATGCCCGGGCATTGACGGGGTGCATGACGCTGGTCAGGGGCGGGCTTAGGGTCTATAAAAGCCGGGCCAACCCCTTACGGCCTGGAGGCTGTTACCTCATGCTCAAGCTTCATGGATTCTCGGTCAGCAACTACTACAACATGGTCAAGCTGGCCCTGCTGGAAAAAGGCCTGCCCTTCGAAGAAGTCACCTTCTATGGCGGCCAGGCGCCACAGGCGCTGGAAGTGAGCCCGCGGGGCAAGGTGCCGGTGCTGCAGACCGAGCACGGCTTCCTCAGCGAAACCAGTGTAATCCTCGACTACATCGAGCAGACCCAAGGCGGCAAGGCACTGCTGCCGGCCGACCCGTTCGGGCAGGCCAAGGTGCGTGAGCTGCTCAAGGAAATCGAGCTTTACATCGAGCTGCCGGCGCGTACTTGCTATGCCGAGTCGTTCTTCGGCATGTCGGTTGAGCCATTGGTCAAAGAGAAGGCGCGTGCCGATTTGCTGGCCGGCTTTGCCACCCTCAAGCGCAACGGTCGCTTTGCGCCCTATGTTGCGGGTGAGCAGCTGACGCTGGCAGACCTGATGTTCTGCTTCTCGGTCGACCTGGCTTATGCCGTGGGCAAGAAAGTGCTGAACATCGACTTTTTGGCCGACTTCCCGCAGGCCAAGGCGTTGCTGCAGCTGATGGGCGAGAACCCGCACATGGCGCGGATCGTGGCGGACAAGGAAGCGTCGATGCCGGCCTTCATGGAGATGATTCGCAGCGGTAAACGCTAAAACCTGGGGCTGCTCCGCAGCCCATCGCCGGCAAGCCAGCTCCCACAGGTACAGTGCAACCTTCAAGTCACATGCAGTACCTGTGGGAGCTGGCTTGCCGGCGATCGAGGGCAAAGCCCTCGCAATGGGCCTTAACGCGAAGCCAGCAGCGCCTTGCCACGAACAACGGCAGCGCGTACCTGCGCCGGTGCCGTACCACCAATGTGGTCACGGGCATTCACCGAGCCTTCCAGCGTCAGCACGGCAAACACGTCCTGCTCGATCTGGTCGCTGAACTGGCGCAGTTCGTCCAGGCTCATCTCGGCCAGGTCCTTGCCGGTGTCCACGCCGTACTTCACAGCGTGGCCAACGATTTCGTGGCAGTCACGGAACGGCAGGCCACGGCGTACCAGGTAGTCGGCCAGGTCGGTGGCGGTGGAGAAACCGCGCAGGGCCGCTTCACGCATGATGGCGTGCTTTGGCTTGATCGCCGGGATCATGTCGGCAAAGGCACGCAGCGAGTCGCGCAGGGTGTCGGCAGCGTCGAACAGCGGCTCCTTGTCTTCCTGGTTGTCCTTGTTGTAAGCCAGCGGTTGGCCTTTCATCAGGGTCAGCAGGCCGGTGAGGGCGCCGAACACGCGGCCGCTCTTGCCACGTACCAGCTCTGGCACGTCCGGGTTCTTTTTCTGCGGCATGATCGAGCTGCCGGTGCAAAAGCGGTCCGGCAGGTCGATGAACTGGAACTGCGCGCTGGTCCACAGCACCAGCTCTTCCGAGAAGCGCGACAGGTGCATCATCGCCACGCTGGCAGCGGCGCAGAATTCGATGGCGAAGTCACGGTCCGACACGCCGTCCAGCGAGTTGCCGGCCACGGCTTCGAAGCCCAGCAGCTTGCAGGTCAGTTCGCGGTCGATGGGGTAGGTGGTGCCCGCCAGCGCGGCGCTGCCCAGGGGCATGCGGTTGGTGCGCTTGCGGCAGTCGACCAGGCGCTCGTAGTCGCGGCTGAGCATTTCGAACCAGGCCAGCAGGTGGTGGCCGAAGGTGACCGGCTGAGCCGTCTGCAGGTGGGTGAAACCGGGCATGATGGTTTCGGCTTCACGCTCGGCCTGCTCCAGCAGGCCCTGCTGCAGGCGGGTGATTTCGGCCAGGATCAGGTCGATTTCGTCGCGCAGCCACAGGCGGATATCGGTGGCCACCTGGTCGTTGCGGCTGCGGCCGGTGTGCAGCTTCTTGCCGGTGATGCCGATGCGGTCGGTCAGGCGTGCTTCGATGTTCATGTGCACGTCTTCGAGGTCGACGCGCCAGTCGAAGTTGCCGGCTTCGATTTCGCCCTGGATGGTCTTCAGGCCATCGATGATGGTGTCGCGCTCGGCATCGCTGAGCACGCCGACCTGCGCCAGCATGGTGGCATGGGCGATCGAACCCATGATGTCGTGGCGGTACAGGCGCTTGTCGAAATCGACCGAGGCGGTGAAACGGGCGACGAAGGCGTCGACGGGCTCACTGAAGCGGCCGCCCCAGGACTGATTGGTCTTGTCGGTGCTCATGGATTCACTCATTGCAGGCGTGAACGAAAAAGTGGCGCCGATAATAGCAGGGTTGGGCTGGCTGCCGCAGGGCGCCGGTCGAGAGAAATGCCCGGAAAATGGCAGAGAAGGATTTTAAGGAATGAACGGCAGTGTTCCACGGACCGTCTACAGTTGGACAAAGGACTGGCGGTGAATCTGCCGTCCGAGTGAATCTTTGGCCATCGCACCGGTCTAGAGCGTGACCGCAGTGTCGCTCGAACCACACCTGTCTACGCTATACCTGTGCGAGACTCATTCAGGAATCCAGCGCAATTATGAATGTCCTGATCGTTGATGACGAACCCCAAGGCCGTGAACGCCTCAGCCGGCTACTCGGCGAACTGGAGGGTTACACCGTGCTGGAGCCTAGCGCCACCAACGGCGAGGAGGCCCTTGCGCTGATCGAAAGCCTCAAGCCCGATGTGGTCCTGCTGGACATCGGCATGCCAGGCCTGGATGGCCTGCAGGTAGCCGCTCGCCTGTGCGAACGCGAGGCGCCGCCGGCGGTGGTGTTTTGCACCGGGGATGACGAATACGGTGCCGAGGCATTCAAGGACAGTACCCTCAGCCATGTGACCAAGCCGTTCCAGGCCCAGGCGTTGCGCGATGCCTTGCGCAAGGCCGAAAAACCCAACCGCGCCCAGTTGGCGGCGCTTACCCGGCCGGCCAATGAAGGTGGCGGCCCACGTAGCCACATCAGTGCCCGCACGCGTAAAGGCATCGAGCTGATTCCTTTGCCCCAGGTGATCTATTTCATTGCCGACCACAAATACGTCACCTTGCGCCACGAGGCCGGGGAAGTGCTGCTCGACGAGCCGCTCAAAGCCCTGGAGGATGAATTTGGCGAACGCTTCGTGCGTATTCACCGCAATGCGCTGGTTGCCCGCGAGCGCATAGAACGCTTGCAGCGTACCCCGCTGGGGCACTTTCAGCTGTACCTGAAAGGCCTGGACGGTGATGCCCTGACAGTCAGCCGCCGGCATGTTGCCGGCGTGCGCAAGATGATGCAGACCCTCTGATACGGCGCCCGCATGGCAAGGGCTGCGCCCTTGTTTGCGGGTAAACCCGCTCCCACAGGTTGATCATTGGCCTGTAGAGCGGCACCTACCCTGTGGGAGCGGCTTTAGCCGCGAAGAGGCCCTCAGCTGATCCACATCTGCAAGCGATAAAGGAGATGCTGTTATCATCGGCGGCATTTCTCTGGATCGGGGCGTTCCATGTCCACTCGCGAAATCCGCATTGCCACCCGTAAAAGTGCCTTGGCCCTGTGGCAGGCCGAATACGTCAAAGCCCGCCTGGAGCAGGCCCACCCCGGTCTGCTGGTGACCCTGGTGCCCATGGTCAGCCGGGGTGACAAGCTGCTCGACGCGCCGCTGGCAAAGATCGGCGGCAAGGGCCTGTTCGTCAAGGAGCTGGAAACCGCCCTGCTGGACAACGAAGCCGACATCGCCGTGCATTCGATGAAAGACGTGCCCATGGACTTCCCCGAAGGCCTGGGCCTGTACTGCATCTGCGAGCGTGAAGACCCGCGTGATGCCTTCGTTTCCAACACCTTTGACAGCCTTGAAGCGCTGCCTGCCGGCAGCATCGTCGGCACTTCCAGCCTGCGCCGTCAGGCCCAGTTGCTGGCGCGCCGCCCAGACCTGCAAATCCGCTTCCTGCGGGGCAACGTCAATACGCGCCTGGCCAAGCTGGACGCCGGCGAGTACGACGCCATCATCCTCGCCGCCGCCGGCCTGATCCGCCTCGGCTTTGAAGACCGCATCACCGCCACCATCAGCGTCGATGACAGCCTGCCGGCTGGCGGCCAGGGTGCGGTGGGCATCGAGTGCCGCAGTGCCGACCTCGAGATCCACGCACTCCTGGCGCCGCTGCACCATGCCGACACCGCCGACCGGGTAGTGGCCGAACGCGCCCTGAACAAACACCTGAATGGCGGCTGCCAGGTGCCGATCGCCTGCTACGCGGTGCTCGAAGGTGACCAGCTTTGGCTGCGTGGCCTGGTCGGCCAGCCGAACGGGGGTACCCTGCTGGTGGCCGAAGCCCGTGCCCCTCGCGCTGCTGCCGAGACCTTGGGCGTACAGGTGGCCGAAGACCTGCTGGGCCAAGGTGCCGAGGCCATCCTCAAGGAAGTCTACGGCGAGGCCGGCCACCCGTGAGCCAATGGCGCCTGCTGCTGACCCGGCCTGCCGAGGACTGTGCGGCGCTGGCGCAAAGCCTGGCGGCAGCGGGGGTGGGCAGCAGCTGCCTGCCGCTGCTGGCGATAGAGCCCGTCACCGTGGAGCCCCGGCAACGTCTGCTGCTGGAAGGCCTGCATGGCTTCCAGGCGATCATCGTGGTCAGCAAGCCAGCTGCCCGGTTGTTGCTTGAGCAACTGGCCGAAGCCAGCCTGCAGCCGCCACGGCAAGGCTGGTTCACCGTGGGTGAGGCAACCGCTGCAGTGCTGCAGGGCGCCGGGCTGGAGGTAAACACTCCGCCGCGTGGCGATGACAGCGAAGCCTTGCTGGCGTTACCGGCCCTGCTTCAGGCCGTTGCCGTGCCTGCAGCGCGTGTCCTGGTCGTGCGCGGCGTCGGAGGTCGCGAACTGCTGGCAGAGCGTCTTGCAGAGCAAGGTGCTAGTGTCGAATATCTGGAACTGTATCGTCGCTGCCTGCCGGATTACCCGGCGGGCACCCTGAAGCGCCGCATCGAAGCGGAACGCCTCAATGGCCTGGTGGTCAGCAGTGGGCAGGGTTTTGAACATCTGCAGCAGCTGGCCGGGGCGGATTGGCCGCAGCTGGCACGCCTGCCGCTGTTCGTGCCCAGCCCACGGGTTGCCGAACAGGCCCGGGCCGCCGGGGCCCAACAGGTTGTGGATTGCCGTGGCGCCAGTGCCACGGCCTTGCTGGTAGCCGTGCAGCGCAGCGCTGCACCTGCCTCTTAAGGCGCTAAGCTGAACGCGATGCGCCCCCATGCAAAGGATGGATACGTGAGCGAGACTGTCTTGTCCAATAATGATCAGCCGTCGGCACAGGCGCCGGCGGAACCTGTCACCGCCCCACCTGCCAAGCGCTCCGGCAGTGGCCTGGCAGCGCTGGCCTTGCTGCTGGGTGCGGCCGGGGTGGCAGTAGGTGGCTGGGGTGTCTGGCAGGTACGTCAACTGCAAGGCAGCGAGTTCAACCAAGGCCAGCACATCGAGGCGCTCACCCAGCGCGCCGAAGCCCTGCAGCAGCGCGAACAGCAGATCAGCGCGCAACTGGCCAGCCTGCCGGCGGCCAGCGAGCTGGAAGACCGCCGGCGCCTGGTGGCGCAATTGCAGGGCGACCAGCAGCGTCTCAGCCAGCGCCTGGAAACCGTGCTAGGCGAAAGCCGCAAAGAGTGGCGCCTGGCTGAAGCCGAGCACCTGTTGCGCCTGGCTACCCTGCGCCTGTCGGCCTTGCAGGACATCACCAGCGCCAAGGCCCTGGTCGAAGGCGCCGACGAGATCCTGCGCGAGCAGAGCGACCCGGGTGCCTTCGCTGCCCGTGAGCAACTGGCACGCAGCCTGGCCACGCTCAACAGCACCCAGCAACCGGACCGTACCGGCTTGTTCCTGAAACTGGCTGCACAGCGTGAGCTGGTACAGCAGCTGAGTGCGCAGTCGCCCGAGTTCGACAGCAATGCCGATGCGCTGGGTGCCCTGACCGCCGACGGCGATGGTGCCAGCCGGCTGTCGCAGTGGTGGGCAGAAATCTCCAAGTACTTCCAGATCGACTTCAACGCCGATGAAAACGTGCGGCCACTGCTGGCCGGCCAGCAACTGAACCAGCTGCGCCTGGCCTTGAGCCTGACCATCGAGCAGGCCCAGTGGGCGGCGCTCAATGGTGACGCCAAGGTCTACACCCAGGCGCTGGACGACGCCCGCAGCGTGTTGTTGGCCAACTTCAACGCCGACAACCCGCAAAGCAAGGCCATGCTTGAGAGTCTCAATGCCCTGGCCGATCAGCCGGTGTCGGTGGTTACCCCCGACCTCAGCGAAAGCCTGGCGGCCGTGCAGGCCTACATTCAGCGCCGTCACCTGCCGGCTGAGGCTGAAGGGGGCAAACCATGAAGCGTGTCTACCTGCTGGCCGTGCTGGCAATCGTGATTGCCGCGGCACTGGGTATTGCGGTCGCCAAGCACAGCGGTTACGTACTGCTTTCCTATGGTAGCTTCCGCTATCAATCGGGGCTGTGGGCGGCCCTGGCCGGGCTGCTGGCCGTGGTCGCTCTGTTGTGGCTTTTGCGTTACCTGGTCGGCCTGGTGCTGACCTCCAGCGGTGTGGTCAACCCGTGGTCGCGGCGTAATCGCAGCCGGCGCATCCGTCTGGCCATCGAACAGGGCCAGCTGGACCTTGCCGAGGGCCGCTGGGCCAGTGCTCAACGCCACCTGCACCGTGCCGCCGAGGCTGAACGCCAGCCGCTGCTGTACTACCTCGGTGCCGCCCGTGCTGCCAACGAGCAGGGCCGCACCGAAGACAGCGACAACCTGCTGGAGCGCGCGCTGGAGCGTCAGCCGCAAGCAGAACTGGCCATCGCCCTGACCCATGCACAGTTGCAGATGGACCGTGGTGAAAGTGACGGCGCCCTGGAAACCCTGTTGGCCATGCAGGAACGCCACCCTCACAACGGCCAGGTGCTGCGCCTGCTGCAGCGCCTGTACCTGCAGCGCGGTGACTGGTCGGCACTGATTCGCCTGCTGCCCGAGCTGCGCAAGGGCAAGGTGCTGCCTGCCGCGGAGCTGGCCGCTTTGGAGCAACGCGCCTGGGGCCAGAACCTGAGCCTGGCCACCACCCGTGGCGAAGATGCGCAAAGCGCACGTCAGGCCCTGGAACGCGCCTGGCAGCAGCTGACCGCGGCCCAGCGCCAGGAGCCGCAACTGGTGCTGGCCTACGCTGAGCAATTGCGCCAGGTAGGTGCCCAGAACGAAGCCGAGCAGGTGTTGCGCACCGCCCTCAAGCGTGGATACGAAAGCCACCTGGCCCGCCTGTACGGCCTGGTGCGCGGTGATGACCCGGCGCGCCAGCTGCAAACCGCCGAAGGCTGGCTCAAGGATCACCCGCAAGACGCCAGCCTGTTACTGACCCTGGGCCGCCTGAGCCTGCAGAACCGGCTGTGGGGCAAGGCGCGGGACTACCTGGAAAGCAGCCTGCGCATGGAACGCAACCCCGAGGCCTGTGCCGAACTGGCTCGCCTGCTCGCTGGCCTGGGCGAGACCGAGCGAAGCAACCAGCTGTTCCAGGAGGGCCTTGGCCTGCTGGACGAGCGCCTGCTGGCGCTGCCCCTGCCAGAAGGCGTACGCGCCTGACCCACCCCAAAGCCCGCGCCAAGGTGCGGGCTTTGGCGTTGGGTAACTTTTCTACCGCTGCCAGTTAGATCTGCAGTGCAGTTCCTCAGCCGCCTCCTACCGTATCGCTTGAAATTTCCTACGCCATTCAGCGACTTGTCGCTACTGTCGCGCCTTGATACAAAGCGCATCTTTCCTCTACCGTCTCACACCACAACATCTTCCCCGGGACTTTCACCGCCCATGCTTCCGGCCCGTTTGCGCACTTTTTTCCTTCCTGCCTGCCTGGCCGCATTGGCGGTGCTGGTCGCGTCATACCACCTGGAAAACATACGGGGGTTGGTGCCGTGCCCGTTGTGCTTCAGCCAGCGGCTGCTGCTAGCGGTGTACGCACTGCTGAGCCTGGCGGCGGTGCTGCAGGCACCAGGCACGCAGGGCACCCTCCATTACGCACGGGCGACGCTGGGCTGCACGCTGGCTGGCGCGTTGCTGGCGGCACGGCATGTCTGGTTGCAGGGGGCCAGCGGTGCTATCCCTGTATGCCCGGTACCGATCGGGCGTGTGTTCGAGCAATCCTGGAGCGAGGCGGCGCGGCAATTGCTGCTCGGCGGCCCCGAATGCAGCTCGCTGACCTGGAGCTTTCTCGACCTGACGCTGCCTGAGTGGAGCCTGCTGGCCTTCCTGTTGCTGGCCGTGCCGCCCTTGAGTTGCCTGCTGGCGTATCGTTTCCGCACCCTGGCAAGAAGTTGACCTGGAACAAGGCTGGGCCACTAGCGCGACCAATGGCGTATTAACAGGGTATTAAACACTTGTATGAACTTTGTCCGCTGCGTACCTTGATGGGCAGCACGCGCGGGAATAATCTCCCAGCACGCATACCGAAAATACAACTGCTCGATGCCGTCCTGCTGATGTCACCTTTGTGCTGCGCGGTCGTGGTGCGAGGTGCAGCGGCATCTACCCAGAAGGGAAGAGATTGCCATGCTCGATAGTTGTCAGAATGCCCAGGAACGCTGGGGTGGGGTTCACAAGCTGATCGACCGTTGGCTGGAGGAGCGCCAGGAACTGGCGCAAGCTTTGCGCGGATTACGCGACGTAAAGCTTGCCTTTGCCGATAAAGACACGAACGGTACTTTTTGTGGCCTGCTTGTCGACTACGTTTCGACGTGGCACTTCGAGGTCTGCGAGCAGTTGATCATTGAGGCCAAGGCTTTCGATGACGCGAAAGCGTTGCAACTGGCCAAAACGATATACCCGCGGATCGACGACATCACTCAGATCGCACTGGCCTTCAATGACCACTGCGACAAGGGCGAGTGCAAGGACACCGAACGGTTCGCCGACAAGCTGGCCAAGCTGGATGCCCTGCTGCATGAACGGTTCGAGCTTGAGGATTGCCTGATCGAAGTGCTGCACAACGCGCACAAGGAAGAGGGCACAGTCGAGGCCTGAAGGTTGGCGTCAGTCGCCAACCGCCAGCAATTCGATCTCGAACACCAGGGGCGTATAGGGTGCGATCAGGTCACCTGCGCCTTCGGCGCCGTAGGCCTGCGCTGACGGGATTATCAGGCGCCATTTGGCCCCGGCGTGCATCCTTGGCAAGGCCACCTGCCACCCTTCGATCACCGAATCCAGGCTGAACCACTGGGGCGCCTGGTTCTGGTCGAACACCGAGCCATCCGGCAGCCTGCCCACATAGCGCACCTGCACTTTACCGCCAACTTTGGGCTGCGCGCCTGTGCCTGGCTGCAGTTCACTGTAGAGCACACCTTCCGGTAGTTCGCGTACCCCATAACGGCCACGCTCGTTGGCCATGAAGCGTGTTTCGGCTGCCTGCAACTTCTGCGTGGCGGCGTCACCTTCCTGGGCTTCGTGTTGCTGGAGCACGGCCTGCATACGTGCTTTGTCGAGCTTCAAGGGTTGCCCCTGATAGGACTGCTTCAAGCCTTCGACCAGTGCGTCCAGTTGCAGGCCAGGCATATCCTGGCGCAGACGCTCACCCAGGCTGGCGCCCAGGCTGTAGGCGAGGTCATGGTCGTTGCTGTCGGCCATTGCAACTGGCACCAGCAGGCATAAACCTAATACAAGATATCGAGGCAATGCCCTGACTCCCAAATATCAGCAATGATTAATTCAGCAACTACACTTTCACGCAGCTGCAAGATAACAACTTTGCCCAGGCATGCAACGCGGCGTAAATATTACTGTCAACATGCCCTAGCGGCGGTAGCAGCAGAAGCATAGTATGAGCCGCAATCTCGTCAGCCAGGAGGTAAACCATGTCGGCCAAAAAGAAGCCAGTAAGTACGCCGTTACACCTGCTCCAGCAACTTTCGGGCAGCCTGCTCGAACACTTGGAAGATGCCTGCTCGCAAGCGCTGGCTGATGCGGAAAAACTGCTGGCCAAACTGGAAAAGCAGCGTGGCAAGGCCCAGGAAAAACTGCACAACGGTCGCCTGAAACTGCAGGACGCCGCCAAGGCAGGCAAAGCCAAGGCGCAGTCCAAAGCGCAAAAAGCCGTTGGTGAACTTGAAGGGCTGCTCGATGCCCTCAAGGAACGTCAAACCCAGACCCGCTCTTATATCCAGCAACTCAAGCGCGATGCTCAGGACAGCCTCAAGCTGGCCCAAGGTGTAGGCAAGGTTCGCGAAGCCGCCGCCAAAGCCCTTGACCAGCGCGCCGTCAAAACCACCAAGCCTGCCGCTGCCAAGCCAGCTGCCAGAACCACTGCAGCCAAACCTGCCGCGAAGCCAGCTGCCAAGGCTACTGCTGCAGCCAAACCTGCAGCCAAACCTGCCGCCAAGCCAGCTGCCAAAACCGCTGCTGCTGCCAAGCCAGCCGCTAAACCGGCTGCCAAGGCTACTGCTGCTGCCAAACCTGCCGCCAAGCCAGCTGCCAAGACTACTGCTGCAGCCAAACCTGCCGCGAAGCCAGCTGCCAAGGCCACTGCTGCAGCCAAACCTGCCGCGAAGCCAGCTGCCAAGGCCACTGCTGCAGCCAAACCTGCTGCGAAGCCAGCTGCCAAGACTACTGCTGCAGCCAAACCTGCCGCGAAGCCAGCTGCCAAAGCGGCTGCTGCTGCCAAACCCGCAGCGAAGCCAGCTGCCAAAGCGAGTGCTGCCGCCAAACCTGCGGCCAAGCCTGCTGCCGCTGCCAAACCTGCAGCCAAGCCAGCGCCAGCCAAAACCGCTGCCGCGAAACCAGCTGCGAAACCAGCGGCCAAGCCTGCTGCCGCCAAGGCTCCTGCACGTCCGGCCGCCAAGCCATCTGCCGCCAAGCCTGTTGCCAGCAAGCCAGCCGACGCCAAACCTGCTACGCCAGCCGTCAGCACCCCGGCCGCAGCAACCAACTCGGCCACCCCGGCCGCTTCGGCAGCACCGTCGGCACCTGCCAGCACCCCGGCTCAGGCACCGTCTTCGGCGTCCTGAAGCGCAGCCGCCGCGACGCGCAACAGATCCAGCGCGTCGTGGTGTCGGGCAGGCTCCGGCGCCAGCCGGGCCAGCCAGTCGTCCGTGGGCTCAAGGGAGTCCGCGGGCCACTGTCGCGAGCATTCCTGCATACGCGCGAGCAGCGCTTTTTCTGCCTGTAATTCCAGCCCCTTCACCTGCTCACGCAACGCCGCCAGTTGCGTATCACCCGACGCTGACGCTCGCCATTGCTGGCGCAGGCTGCGTAACGGGCCGACCACTTCCCGCTGCCAGGGCTCGGCAATGTCGTGCAGGGCTTGCGCGCGCGCGTCCAGCAGGGCCACGCCACGTGCCTGCAGCCAGGTGGCGCACAGCAGCAGGCAGACATCGCCACCCTGCGCCTGGAGTTCAAGGCAGGCCGCTTCCACGCCGGGCCTGGCATACAGGGCCAAGGCGTAATTCCACAGGTCGGTGTGCATGGTTCCACTCGCGCTATGGGCCGAGGAAGCTGGTAGACTCCGCGACCATCATGATCAGACTAACCAACCTCACTTTACAGCGTGGTCCGCAGCGCTTGCTAGACGGCGCCGACATGACCCTGCACGCCGGTCACAAAGCCGGCCTGATCGGCGCCAACGGCGCCGGGAAATCCAGCCTGTTCGCCTTGCTGCGCGGTGAGCTGTCGCCCGATGGTGGCGATTGCCAGCTGCCCGGCGACTGGCGCATCGCCCACATGCGCCAAGAGGTCGACACCCTCGACCGCCTGGCCGTGGACTATGTGCTCGACGGCGATCTTCGCCTGCGCAAGGTCCAGGCCGAACTGGCTGCGGCCGAGCAGGCCCACGATGGCACCGCCCTGGCGCGCCTGCACAGTGAGCTGGAAGGCGCCGACGGCTATACCGCCGACGCCCGTGCGCGCAAATTGCTGGCGGGCCTGGGCTTCACCAACGAGCAGATGGACCGCCGCGTCGGCGACTTCTCCGGTGGCTGGCGGATGCGCCTGAACCTGGCTCAGGCGCTGATGTGCCCGTCCGACCTGCTGCTGCTCGACGAGCCCACCAACCACCTGGACCTCGACGCCATCCTGTGGCTGGAAGACTGGCTCAAGGGCTACCCCGGCACATTGTTGCTGATCTCCCACGACCGTGACTTCCTCGACGCCGTGGTCGACCATGTGCTGCACGTCGAGCAGCGCAAGCTGAACCTGTACAAGGGCGGCTACTCCGCCTTCGAGCGCACCCGTGCCGAACGCCTGGCGCAGCAGCAGCAAGCCTACGAGAAGCAGCAGGCACAGCGCGCGCACATGGAAAAGTACATCGCCCGCTTCAAGGCCCAGGCCACCAAGGCCCGTCAGGCACAAAGCCGGATCAAGGCCCTGGAGCGCATGGAGGAGCTGTCGGCTGCGCATGTCGACTCGCCGTTCGACTTCGTCTTCCGCGAGTCGCAGAAAATCTCCAGCCCGTTGCTGAGCCTGTCCGAAGGCCGCCTGGGCTATGGCGACAAGGCCATCCTCGACAAGGTCAAGCTGCAGCTCACCCCGGGTGCGCGCATTGGCCTGCTCGGGCCCAACGGCGCCGGCAAGTCGACCCTCATCAAGAACCTTGCGGGTGAGCTGGAGCCTTTGTCGGGCCGCCTGGTCCGTGGCGAGAACCTGGCGGTTGGCTACTTTGCCCAGCACCAGCTGGACTCGCTGGACGACAAGGCCAGCCCGCTGCTGCACCTGCAGCGTATTGCTCCCACCGAGCGCGAGCAGACCCTGCGCGACTTCCTCGGTGGCTTCGACTTCCATGGCGCCCGCACTGACGAGCCGGTGGTGAATTTCTCCGGTGGCGAAAAGGCCCGCCTGGCGCTGGCGCTGATTGCCTGGGAACGGCCGAACCTGCTGCTGCTCGACGAACCAACCAACCACCTGGACCTGGAAATGCGCCTGGCGCTGACCATGGCGTTGCAGGAGTTTGCCGGTGCCGTGGTGGTGGTGTCGCACGACCGTCACCTGCTCAAGAGCACGACCGACGACTTCCTGCTGGTGGCCGATGGCAAGGTCGAAACCTTCGACGGAGACCTGGACGACTACAGCCGCTGGCTGGTCGAGTACCGCCAGCGCAGCGCGCCGGCCAGTACGGCCCCGGTCAACCCGGACAAGACCGACAAGAAAGCCCAGCGCCAGGCTGCCGCAGCCTTGCGCCAGCAACTGGCCCCGCACAAGAAGGCGGCCGACAAGCTGGAAACCGAGCTCAACCAGGTGCACGTGCAACTGGCCGAGATCGAGACCGCGCTGGGTGACGGTGGCCTCTACGAAGCGGCGCGCAAGGACGAGTTGCGTGACCTGCTGGCGCGCCAGACCAAGCTCAAGCAACGCGAAGGCGAGCTGGAAGAAGCCTGGATGGAAGCGCTGGAAACCCTCGAAAGCATGCAGGCCGAGCTCGAGGCGCTGTCCTGATGGAGGAACTGCGTTCGCTGCTGCCAGGGCAATGGATGGACACCTTCTGGCTGGGCTTGCAGATTCTGTTGATCCTGGTGGCGGCCTTCGTCCTGCAGCGCATCGTTGCTCGCGGGTTGAGCCGCCTGGGCCAGCGTTACCCGCTGCCACCAGAGCTGCTGGTACCGGTGCGTGGCGGCCTGCGCTGGCTGATCATGGGCAGCGCACTGCTGTTCGTGCTGGAGCGCCTGGGCGTTTCGGCGACCGTGCTGTGGACGGCGCTGTCCGGCTTTGTCGCGGTGGCGGCGGTGGCCTTCTTCGCCATGTGGAGCGTGCTGTCCAACCTGCTGTGCGCGGTGCTCATCTTCACGGTCGGGCCGTTTCGCATTGGTGATGTGGTCGAACTGGTCGATACCCTGGACAAGCCGGGCGTGAAAGGCCGGGTGATCGCGATCAACCTGCTGTTTACCACCCTGCTGGAAATGCCCGAAGCGGGCGGGGCGCTGGTGCAGGTGCCCAATAGCCAGTTCTTCCAGAAGTCGGTCCGGCGCTGGCGCGGGGCCGAGGTACAGGCCCTGCACAAAGAAACAGCTGCCGAAGCTGACTGAAGCTGTATTGGCCCCTTCGCGGGCATGCCCGCTCCCACAGGTATCCCACAGGGTCTGAAAACTGCACAGTACTTGTGGGAGCGGGCGCGCCCGCGAAGAGGCCGGTACAGGCGATAGAAAATCCATCAGAAATCGCTGGTTATTTTTTCACCAAAACCTTAGCTTAACCTTTTGCAACAAGTGTTCGAGCGAGGTGTGTGATGTCGATGGAAGTATGGTTGGGCTTCTTTGCCGCCTGTTGGGTGATCAGCCTGTCACCCGGTGCCGGGGCGATTGCCTCGATGTCCAGCGGCCTGCAATACGGCTTCTGGCGTGGTTACTGGAACGCCCTGGGCCTGCAACTGGGCCTGATTGTGCAAATCGCCATTATTGCCGCCGGCGTCGGCGCCATCCTGGCCGCCTCGGCCACCGCCTTCCAGGTCATCAAATGGTTCGGCGTTGCCTACCTCGTATACCTGGCCTACAAGCAATGGCGCGCCTTGCCGATGGACATGTCCGATGAGTCCGGCGTGCGCCCTATCGGCAAACCGCTGAGCCTGGTGTTCCGCGGCTTTCTGGTCAACGTCAGCAACCCCAAGGCACTGGTGTTCATGCTGGCGGTACTGCCGCAGTTCATCAACCCGCATGCACCGCTGTTGCCGCAGTATGTGGCAATCACCGTGACCATGATCACCGTGGACATGCTGGTGATGGCGGGCTACACCGGTTTGGCCTCGCGGGTGTTGCGCCTGCTGCGTACACCCAAGCAGCAGAAACGCTTGAACCGGACGTTTGCCGGGTTGTTCATTGGGGCGGCGACCTTCCTCGCTACCCTGCGTCGCGCGCCTCTCTGACAGACCGCCGGGGCCTGGTCTGGCCCCAACTCTATTTCTGCTTGTCTACCAGCCCCGTCAGCAAGTCCACCGGCATCGGGAAGACAATGGTCGAGGTCCTGTCCCCCGCAATCGCCCCCAGCGTCTGCATATAGCGCAACTGCATCGCCCCAGGCTCCTTGCCCAGCATCTGCGCAGCCTGCATCAGCTTCTCCGACGCCTGCAATTCCCCCTCGGCATGGATCACCTTGGCCCGCCGTTCGCGTTCGGCCTCGGCCTGCCGGGCGATGGCGCGGATCATCGATTCGTTGAGGTCGACATGCTTGATCTCGACGTTGGCCACCTTGATGCCCCAGGCATCGGTTTGCGCGTCCAGCACCTGGCGAATGTCCGCGTTCAGTTGCTCACGTTCTGCCAGCAGCTCATCCAGTTCGTGCTTGCCCAGCACCGCACGCAGCGTGGTCTGGGCCAACTGGCTGGTGGCTACCAGAAAGTCCTCGACCTGGATGATCGCCTTTTGCGGGTCGAGCACGCGGAAGTAGAGCACCGCGTTGACCTTGACCGAAACGTTGTCGCGGGTGATTACATCCTGTGGTGGAACATCCAGCACCACGGTGCGCAGGTCTACCCGCACCATTTGCTGGATCACCGGGATCAACAGGATCAGCCCCGGCCCCTTCACCTGCCAGAAGCGCCCCAGCTGGAACACCACGCCGCGTTCGTATTCGCGCAAGATGCGAAACGCCGACAGCAACAGCATTGCCAGCACGATCAGCACGGCACCAAAACCCAGTTGCATGAACATGGTTAGTCTCCTTGCGCCGCAGGCGCGGCGGCGCTCACGTCCAGCATCACGCCATGGCGCGCGGTCACCCGCACGTTCTGGCCAGCTTGCAGCGGCGTTGCGCACTGCACTTGCCATTCCTCGCCCTGGGCCAGTACCACGCCACGGAACGGGTTGCCTGCCATCACTTGGGTGACGGTGACCAGGCTGCCGACCAGGCCGGCGTCACCGCTGACCAGCGCCCGTTGGCGTGCCTTGAGGGCCATGCCCAGCACCCCGCCGATCAACAGCGCCGAGAGCACTGCCAGGGTACCGATCAAGGCCAGCGGGATGCCGAAGCCGGGTGCGTCAGTGTCGATCAGGATCAGCGCGCCGACCACAAAGGCAACGATGCCGCCAAACCCGACCACGCCGAAACTGGGCAGGAAGGCTTCGGCGATCATGAAAGCGATGCCCAGCAAGATCAGCGCCACCCCGGCGAAGCTCACCGGTAACAGCTGCAGGGCGTACAGTGCCAATAGCAGGCAGATGCCGCCGACCACGCCTCCCACGGTAGAGCCGGGGCTCATGAATTCAAACAACAGGCCGTAAACGCCGACCATGATCAGGATCAGCGCCACGCTGGGGTTGGTGATGACCGCCAGTACCCGGGTGCGCCAATCCGGCAGGTGCTCCACCAGGCTGGCGCCGGCTGTCTGCAACTGGTGTGGCTGGCCGGCGGCCTCCAGCGTTTTGCCGTCGAGTTTGCGCAGCAGGGAAGGCAGGTCGTCAGCTACCTGGTCGATCACATTCAGCCGCAAGGCTTCGCTGGCAGGGAGGCTGACAGCCTCGCGCACGGCCTTCTCCGCCCAATCGGCATTGCGCCCGCGCAGCTGCGCTAGGCCGCGGATGTACGCAGCGGCATCGTTGACCTGCTTGCGGGACAAGGTTTCATCATCGCTGCCTTTGGTCTTGTCGTCCTTGGGCGCACCTGGGGGGCCGCCAATCTGTACGGGCGTGGCGGCCCCCAGGTTGGTCCCGGGGGCCATCGCGGCAACATGGCTGGCGTAGAGAATATAGGTGCCGGCGCTGGCAGCGCGGGCACCGCTTGGGGCCACGTAGGTGGCAACCGGCACGGGGCTGGCGAGAATCGCCTTGATCATCTGGCGCATGGCGCTGTCCAGGCCACCTGGGGTGTCCATGCGGATCACCACCAGTTGCGCGCCCTGGGCCTGGGCCTGGTCGAGGCTGCGTACCAGGTAGTCGGCGCTGGCCGGGCCGATGGCATCATCGATGCCCAGCACCCACACTGCACCGGGCGCTGCCTGACCACCTGGCGTGATGCCAAGCAGCAACAGCAGCAACAGCCAGCGCCAGCAGCGGGCGATCACCTGTCGTCACCTCGTTTGGCCCTATTACACAAGTTTAGCCCTGGCTGGCGCCAGCCGGCCTAAAATTGGAGATTGGGGGGCGAAACCGGAGGTGCATCATGCGTATGGCAAAGACCCTGCAGGCCCGCCTGGACAAGGCCAACTGCGACTACGACATCATTCCCCATCCACACTCGGCCACCAGCCTGGAGTCGGCCCGTACGGCCGGCGTGCCCGCCGAGCGGGTCGCCAAGTCGGTGATGCTCGATGACCGGCATGGCAACTACATCATGGCCGTGCTACCGGCCAACCGGCATCTGGACATGACCAAGGTGCGCATGTCCGGGGCCTGGCAACTGACCCGCGAAAGCGGCCTGCCGAGCCTGTTCGGCGACTGCGAGCGCGGCGCCGTACCGGCCCTTGGCGACGCCTACCAGATAAAAATGCTGCTTGATCCGAGTCTTACTCGCCAAGGCGATGTCTATCTGGAGGCGGGTGACCACGATCACCTGATCCACATGAGCATGGAGCAGTACATGAAGTTGGTGCCGCACGCCGAAGTGCGCGAGCTGTGCTGATGCTTTCAACCCATACCAGTCTGGCGTCGTCGATGACCAGGCTGGTGCCCAGGAGGAACCATGGACAAGCCGATTCATCCATTTTCGGAAATTTTCAAGCAACTGGGTCTTCCTGACGACCCGGTAGAAATCGATCGTTTCATCACAACCCATTCACCACTCGATGAAGATGTGAAGCTGGTGGATGCGCCATTCTGGAACGACTCTCAACGAGCCTTTCTCAAGGAAAGCTACACCGCCGACGCTGACTGGATACCCATGATCGACCAGCTGAACGAGGCGCTGCATCCCCGCAAAAAATAAAGCGCCGAGCGGCACCTGACGAGTGATTGGCCGTTGCTATGCTCAGGAAAACAATAAGGGGATAGCGCGATGAAAGATCCCTATGCACCAGGTTTCTGGTGCTCCGTGACGATCCTGGGCACCCTGACGGCCAGTTACTTCTATGGCATCAGGCAAACGCAACAGATGAACCAGGCTGTGCACTTCCTGTATGCGGCTGCCGCTGTCACGGTGGCGGTGGTATTGGTGGCGCTGACCTGGATCGCCTGGCAACAGTTGCACCTGAACAAGCGCGAAGTGATTCAGGGACGAACGTTGCTCACCATCTGGAACACCAAGGTGGCGCTACGCCGCGTCGAGACGGTATTCGACCGCTATTTCTGGGGCAGCTACTGGCATTCGGGGCGCACGTTCGAAGAAGTCATGGGCGAGCTCAAGGGCACGCCGCTGGAGCAGAGCCTGGATGCGCTGAAGCGCCAGTGCCGGGCACTGGACCGTGAAATCCATGACCACCATCACCATTGGCTGGCCAATGCCCGCGACCTGTCCAGCGTAGCCCAGGCCATGGCCCGTGAACGCTACCAGCTGGACCTGGGCGAGCCCACCTGCAGTGGCAATGGCAATACTGCCGTGCTCAACCGTGACCTGGAGGTGCTGGTGTACACCTGGTCGGCGCGCCTGCGCAGCTTCGACCATCAACTGGACGAGCTGGAGCGCGCCTACCATTGAGGGCCGTCATTCGCCGCGGATGTACTGCTCCAGCTGCTGAATCAGGCTGGCCTGTTCGGTGATGGTTTCCTTGACCAGGTCGCCGATCGACAGCAGGCCGAGCAGCTTGCCGTTGTCGACCACCGGCAGGTGACGCAGGTGACGATCGGTCATCAGGTTCATGCAGAAATCGAGCTTCCGCTTCGGTTCCACGGTGACCACGGGTGCGCTCATGATTTCGCGCACCGGGGTGGCGGCGGAAGAGCGGCCCTTGAGGACCAGTTTGCGCGCATAGTCCCGTTCACTGACGATACCCACCACCTGGTCGCCCTCGACCACGGGCAACGCACCGACGTTTTTCTCCGCCAGCACTTTCAGGGCGTCGAGCACCGAGTCATCCGGGCCGATGGTGTAAACGGTCTGGTGCTGGGACTTGGTCTTGAGGAGTTGTTCGACGGTCTTCATACGGGCCTCTGCGGGTGAAAAAAGCGCTGTCTCGGAGTAACTAAAGCATCCGGCACGGCGCTCTGCACGGCAATGCAGGAAACGGCATGGAGTCGATTGAAAAACGTCATCAGTCGTCATTGCGCCTACGGGCAACCGGTCGCGGCCACCTCCTGGCTCGCTTCCTTGAGTGCCGCGGCCACAGCAGCGGCGTCGTTGGCGGTATACACCCGCCCGCCGGTGTTGCTGGCTGCGCAATTGGAGCCGGTGCTGGCGCTGATGTTGACCACGTTGATGCGCAGGCGCGGCTGGTTCTTGGCGATCTGTTCCGACACGCTGCACACACTGGTACCGCAACTGTCCCGGCCATCCACGAACATCACGATCACGCCATCCCGGTCACGGCCGTTCATCTTGCCGGCGGCTGCTTGCAGGCTGATACCCAGCCCCGTCCCGCCACGTGCGTTCAGGTCGGCCACCCACTTGACCAGGTCTTCGCGCTGGCCAGGGCCAAAGACCCCGTGGTCCACCGGGCTGCGGCAGCCGTCGAAGGTGACCAGGCGCATGTCCACGGCCTTGTCCAGGTCGCCGATCACTGCAGTCAGCGAGCTTTTCGCCACGTCCATGCGGGTGAGCCGTTGCGGCTGGTTGTTGGCCAGCAGTTCGTCAACGTAAGGAATGCGGGCCAGCAGGCCGATGTACCAAGGGTCATCTTCCTTTTTCACCCTGATGCGCTGGTCCATGGAGCCCGAGGTGTCCAGCACCACCGCAAACTCCGACGCCTGGAAGGCACCCCCGGGGGTACAGATTGCAGTCTGCGTATAGCCCTGCCAGCGCTGGTACAGCACAGGCCAGCTGCTGTACAGCCAGTAGAGCAGGAGCAGTAACAGGCCAAACAGCAGCCAGGGCCACAGGCGCAGGCGGCGGCGTTCGGTCATCACCACGGTTCGTGTCCGGGTGGGCTTGGGGGTTGGTGCTGGTTTTGGCTTGGCCGGCGCGGGCTGTCGCGGTGCCGGAGGTGGCGACACCACGGGCGGCGCAGCGACAGGTGCCGGCTGCCCCCAGCGAATCACCAGGGGTTCGTCGTTGATGCTGTACAGGTTGGCAAGGTCGGGTCGGCCGATCAGTGTGCGCAACGCTTCGGCTGCGGGCGCCTGGCCGCGCCGTTGCAGCTCATCGGCCAATTGGCTGACGGCTGCCTGGCGCTCTTCATAGCGCTTGAGCAAGGCAGCCTGCTGCTCTCGGCCGAGGGTGGCATACAGATGCGGTTGCCCCTCCAGTTCAGACCACCATTCCAGCACACCGTCGCGGCCCTGCCGGGGTATCGCGTACAGGTGAGCGATGCCCGGCGGAAAGTGCTGGCGGATCAACGCCACCCTGAGTTCAAGCGCGCTGGCAGCATCCTGGCTGGCGTGGGTGTCGCGGTTTACCCTTTGCATGTCTTGTCCTAGTCGCAATCGGCTGTGCTGGAAACTTCCTGGCTGGCAAGCTTGATGGCAGCGGCAACCTGCCCGGCATCGCTGGCGGAATAGATGCTCCCACCCGTACTCTCGGCGACACAGCTGGCCAAATTGCTGTTGCTGATGTCGACCAGATTGACGCGCAACCTCGGCTGCTCGCGGGCAATCCGCTGCGCCACTGCACACACGTCCTGTTCACAGCCGTCGGCACCGTCGATGAACATCAGGATCACCCCATCGCGGTCGCGACCGTTCATTGTTTTGGCCGCCACATCAAGGCTGGCCGCCAGGGCGGTGCCATCATTGGGTACCAGTGCCTGAATACCTTTGATCAATGCCGGGCGCTGGGCCAGGGTGAACACGCCGTGGTCCAGCGGCGCGCGGCAGCCATCGAAGGTCACCACGCGCATATCCACCGCCGGGTGCAGGTCGTTGATCAGGTGGGTCAGGCTGCTCTTGGCCACGTCCATACGCACCGGGGCGCGGGTAAGTTGCGCGACACGCTGCTGATCGATGTTCGGGTCGTCATTGATGTGCTGGAAGAACCATTGTTCGTCCTCAAGGGTGGTGGCGACGTTGAGTAGCATCGAACCCGAGGTGTCGAGTACCACGGAAAATTCGGGCGGCTGTATGCGGGTGTCTTTCACGCAGGCGAAGGGCGTGGCGGGGCGGTTGCCAAGCCAATGCTGCAGGTAGGGCCAGCCGAACCACAAGGCCAGGGCCAGCAACAGCAGGCCGAGCAGTGGCAACAAGAACCATGGCAGCCATACCCAGCGCCGACGTACCACGGGCGCGTGGCGTGGCGGCAGCGGTGCGGGCGACGTCTTGACCGGGGCAGGTTCGGCCCAGCGCACGACCAGCGGTTGGCCGTTGATGCTGTACAGGTTGTTCAGGTCGGCAGGCCCGATGAGCTTGCGCAGCAGCGCGGCATCATTGGCCTGGCCCAGGCTCTCCAGTTTGCTTACCAGCTGGTGTACGGCTTCCTGGCGCTCGTCGTAGAGGCGCAGCAACGCGGCCTGTTGCTCGGCGCCGAGGTCATGGTATCGGTGCGGTTGGCCTTGCAGTTCCGACCACCATTCGCGCAGGCCATCCTTGCCGTTGCGTGGGGTGGCAAACAGATGAGCGATGCTCGGCGGAAAATGCCTGACGATGATCGCCATGGCCTGTTCGAGCACCCGCAGGTCGTCCTTGGCGGGGCTGGTGTCGCGGGTGACCCGCTGCATGTGGATATCCTGAAAAGACTCGGCAGCCGAAGCTGCCGATGAGGTTTTACTCGTAACCCAGGCTCAGCTGAAGGCGGCTGACCTGTTGCTGAAGGGCCGCGAGCTTCTGCTTGCGGGCTTCGATCTGGGCGTTGCTGGCATTTTGCGAGGGTGTGGCCTGGTTAGCCTTGAGCTGCTGCTCCAGGCCGGCGATCTGCTTTTGCACATCGCTCTTGTTGCCATGGCGCGCCTTGAGCGTGCCGAGCAAGTCGTTCAACGATTTTTCCAGGCTGGCCTGCTGCCGTTGCTGGCTTTGCAGGTCCTGGCGGGTCGAGGCCTGCAGTGCACTCAGTTGTGCGTACACTTCGTTGAACTGGCGGTTCTGCTCCTTGGCGCTGAGCAGCTCCTGTTCGCTGTTGCGTACACCCTCGGCATAACCTCCGCCGTAATCGCAGTTGAGCTTGCCGATCAGGCTGGCGTTGCTGTCGGAGGCATTGCACTGGGAGGCAGTGGTCGCACAACCGGCAAGGCTGGCCAGCAGTGCCAGGCACAGGCAGTTACGTAGAAACATGGCGTGCACTCCTTCAGCCCAGGGTGATTGCCGAACGCTGGCTGTAGAGGCCATCGACCTCCTGCTGCAGCGAGGCGACCTTGGTGTTCATCTTGGTGATCTCGGCTTCGACCTTTTGCACTTCGGCCTGGCTGGCGCCGCCATCACGTTCAAGCTTGGCCACCTGCTGGTATTCGGTAACGCGTTTTTTCATGTTGGTCAGGTCCTTGCGCATCAACCCGATGTTCTGGTCGATGTTGGCGATATCCCGCTGGGCCTTGGCCTTGTCCAGGGTCTTGGCTTTCATGCTCTGCTGGATGCTGGCAATTTGTTGCTTGTCGTCGTTGATGACGCGTTGCAGCGTATCGCTGCGCTGTGCGACCTTGGCGGTTTCACCCTGCACTTCGGTAGTCATCGCGTTCAGGCGCTCGGTGGTATCGGCATATTTCGCCCGGCGCTGATCAAGGTAGTAGTTGGCGCCCATGGCCACACCGCACGCGCCGACACCGGCGATGATCGAGCAGGCTGCCTTATTGCCGGAGTTGGACAGCATGCAGGCAAGAATGCCAGCGCTGGCTGCGATGGCACAGGCCTGGAAGCCCGATGTGGTAAAGAACTTGGCGTCGTTGCCGCTGGTCAGGCGCGGATCGACAGTGCCCTGGCTACCGGTCATCGAGCTACCGGTATTGGCACAACCGGTAACGGCCAGGCAAGCAGCCATCAGCAGACCCAACCAAGGGTGGATACGGGTGGATGTAGGGAAGTTCATGGTGGCTCCTGGATGTCCTTGGGTCAGTGTGCGACGGTCTTGCAGCTGTTCAGCCATGCGTTGGCATCAATCTTCTGTGTCTTGAGGAACGACATCTGGTTGGCCCAGTGGGTACGCAGGTAGGGCGACAGGTCCTTGAGGTTCTTGTTGGCTTTGAACGAGCCGTCCAGCACTGGAACCTGGGCTTCGAGCAGGTCCTTGCCGTACAGCGAACCCGACTCCACCAGGGAGCTGGCGTAGTAGCGGCTGAGCTTGTGCAGGCGCTCCTGCTGCTCTTCGAGCTTGACCTTGCGCACGCCACAGGTCGGGTCTTCTTCACCGGCCTTGCAGTTGCTGGCGTAGTTTTTCTGCAAAAAGTCCAGGTACTGGCCGTCGTCGAGCATCTTGGTGCACAGGAAGGCGCCAAGGTTGAGGCTGGCGCGAATCGCCTGGTCTCGGGCTTCCTGCTGCTGCTGGTTGCTGGCGCGCAGTTGGTTCTCGACGGTCTTGAGCTGGTTCTTCAGGGCTTCGTCTTCCACGTTGGAAGCAAGCTCTTCCAGCGCCTTGACGGTGCCTTTCTGCTTGCTTTCGGCAGCTGGTTGATCGCTGCCCAGGTTGCTCCAGCTCTTCTCGATGTTTTTTACCCGGTCGCGCGAGGTGAGGGTCGGGGAAACCATGGCCAGGCGCAGGCCGTTGGTTTTCTTGGCCACTGCACCCTCGGCGTTGTAGTACGGCTCTTCCTGGCGCAGCGAGGTGCGCAGGTCGCCTTCGCTGGTCAGGTAGTTGCCACCGCGCACCACATAGCCACCGGCCTGGCCGTGCTGGCGGTCGAGCTTGTTCAGGCGGAACGGCTCGAACATCATCTCGCTGGCATTGCCGAGCATGTCATGCAGGCCCAGCGGGTTGGGCTTGAGCAGCCCGCTCAGTTGCAACTGGCCGTTGGCGGACTGCGCGCCGGCGAACCACTCGTAGGCATTCAGGCCTTCGGGCATGGGGTAGCGGCCATCGCGGAACTCGGCCGTGCTGACTTGCAAACCGCCACGCGCGGCGAACTCCCACTCCACCTCGGTTGGCAGGCGCAAGAAGCCTTGGGCGCCATCTTCGCGGGGCAGCTTGTCGGGTGCATTGGCACGCAACCAGCGGTTGTACTTGTCGGCAGCCTGCAGGGCGTCCAGCCACGACACCGATACAATCGGCAGGCGCTGCTTGTTGGAGGCGGTCGGGCAGGTTTCGTCCATCAACGCCTTGTACTGCAGCTGGCTCATCTCGTATTTGGCCAGCAGGTAGTAGCGCGACTTCTCACCTTTGGCACTGGTGAAACTGCCGGCAATGAACGCCGGGCGGGTCTGCTCGACATAGCCCCACTCGGCGCTGTCCTGGCCGATGTTGATGGGGTAGTCGTCCAGCGGGCCAGCCACCGGGATCATCACCTTGCGAAACACCATGGCGCCGTCACACGGCATGGGCAGCACCACGTCATCGGCGTCGGCCATGGGGTTGTAGTATTTCTCTTCCCAGGTCGCCGCTGTGGCTTGCAGCGCAAAGCCGAGAGCAAGTGGCGCCAGAAGCAGGCGGCTGTAGGCTTTAGAGTTCACGCAGGCTCTCCGCAGGTTGTATGCGTATGGCACGCAAGGCGCCGATCAGGGCGACCAGGCCGGCGACCAGGAAGGCCAGCAGCAGGGCGACCAGGCCATGCCATACGGTGATGTGACAAATGAAGGCGCCGGTTGCCTGGCTGCTGACCAGCAACCGGTCGAACAGCAGGCTGCCGAGGTAGTAGCTGCCAAGGCCGCCCAGGTAGCCCACCAGGCTCAGCACGAGTGCTTGAAGCACCACGTAGGCCGATACCGCGGGGCTGCTGAAGCCCAGCAGGCGCAGCACGGCCAGGTGGCGGCGCTTGCGATCGATGTTGGCCAGGAAGGCGCCGACCAGCGAGGCGATGCAGCCGATCAGGGCGGCCCCGGCAATAACGCTGAAAATCAGCCCGAGCACGTGGTTGATTGCCTTGACGCTGTTGATTTCTGCCAGGCGGCTGGCGGTTTCGATGCGCTGTTCGTTAAGCCAGCGCTCCAGCGGTGCCACGCTGTCGATGTCCCGCGCATAGACCCGGGCCCGGGCGTAGCCGACGTTCAGGGCATCAAGGGCCTGGCCACTGCTTGCCCCGAGGCTGGCGACCAGATAACCGTCGCGATAGTGTTCCAGCTCCATCAGCAGCTCGGGGCTGACGAAGGCTGCAGGGCGGGCGAAGCGCACCGAGCTGACGATGGCACGCACCTGCAACGTGCGCTCGCCACGCTCGTTGACTTCGTTCAGGCGCCGGGCAACGCGCAAGCGCAGGGTGTCACCGGCCTTGGCGGCGAGCCGTTCGGCGGCTCGTTCGCTGAGAATCACCTGGTCGGGCGCCAGCTCACTCAGGTCTGTTGCCAATAAGGGATCGCCGGCCCGGGTAGGGATCACCTCGACGTTGTCGGCGAAGCGGCCGTGTGCACCCAGCAGGTCGGCCTGGGTGTTCAGCGAGCGGGTCTGGCCGATGGCGAAGCCCACCTCCGGGCGTGCCTGCAACCGTTGCAGCCAGGCTTGGTCGAAATGGCCGCTGCTGAGCATCTTGACCTCAAGGTTTCGGGGGTCGCTGAGCAGTTCCTGTTGCAGTTGGCTGACCACCCCGTGCTTGAGGCCGAACAGCAACAACAGCGGGGCAATGACAGCGACCAGCGAGGCCGCCATGCACAAGGAAACGTTACGGTCGTGCCAGAGATCGGCCAGGGATAACCGGGCCAGCAGCAGCAGGCGCTTATGCCATGGGTTCAAAGCGTGTTTCCCCTTGACCGTTGATGGCACCCAGGCGCGGCAGGCCGAAGCGTTCGACCAGAGCCCAGTCGTGGGACACGATCAAGGCGCTCAGCCCTAGCTCAGCCACCAGCTGCAGCAGCAGTTCGAACAGCCGCTCTGCATTGTGCGGGTCGAGCGCGGCGGTGGGCTCGTCGGCCAACAGCACCCGGGGTTCATGGGCGATGGCACGCACGCAGGCCACCCGCTGACGCTCGCCGATGGACAGCGCCTGGGGCAATTTGCCCAGCAGCGGTGCCAGGCGCAGTGCCTCGACAGCCTTGTCCACCGCCGTGCTGGCAGGTGGCAGGCCGAGCAGGCGGCGTGGCAGCAGGATGTTGTCGCGCACACTGAGAAAAGGCAGTAGCCCGCCGTTCTGCAGCACAAAGCCAAGCTCGCGCGAACGCAATGCCGCCAACGCTGGCTGCTGGTCGCCGGCCAGCAGGCTGGCCACGTCCTGGCGTTGCGGGCCAAGCCTGTAGTGCGTCAGTTGCTCAGGCTTGAGCAGCAGGCCAATGGCTTCCAGCAGTGTGCTCTTGCCGCAGCCGCTCTCGCCCGTGATGGCACGCACTTCGCCGGGTTGCAGGCACAAGGCGTCCAGCCGTACCCGGTGAGCCTGCGATCCTTCGCCTCGAACGACTAGTAGTCCCTTGATATCGAGCATATGGGGTCAGGGCATCATTTCCAGCGGTACCGGGTAGACGTTGTCGCGGCTGTCACTGCCCGGCGCCAGGGCAACCCAGCGGTCGACATCGGCGTTGTAGCGTTGGTAATGGCGCAGCTTGGTGCTCAGGCTGCGGATGAATTTCTCCTGAGCCAGGCCATCCCAGCCCTTCCAGGTTTCTTCGTCCAGGTTCAGCACTTCGCTCTGGTAGGGCAGGTCTTGCAGGTACTCGCCAAGCACGCCCAAGTCTGCCACGCGAGTGGTCGAGCCTTGCTTCAGCTGGTTCGGGTCGGCACCCATGGTCGCGGCAACCGAGCGCAGGCGGGTGAACATTTCGTCTGGCGAAATCATGCCTTCGTTGGCGGCATCCAGGATCTGCTTGAGTACATCGCTCAGGTCGCTGAGTTGGGCCTTGGTCAGCAGGACGCGCACATCGGTGGTCGGCACGTTCTGTTTGATCAGGTCGCGGTCGCTGATCCAGGCCTGGAACACCGGCGGCGCCTGGGTACCGTTGGCCTTGCCCAGGTAGGCCAGCTGCATGGCGTGGCCGATCAGTGCGGCATCCTCGAGCATTTTCTTCTCGGCAGGGTCGGCCTTGGCATTGTTTGCGCTGCCGATGGCCGCCTCGCCCATGTAGGCCGCCCGCACCTGCTGGGTGATGGCTGCAGCCAGGCCGTCGACCTTGCGGCCAAAGGCCTCCACATCGCCGGCATTGACCGGGTAGTACAGCGAGGTGTTGGTGCCCGGGTAGTTCGACAGGGTGCGGTACTGCGCTTCAGCGGAGCTGTGGTTCTTGGCGCCACTGGGGGTTTTCAGGTGCAGGGTGTACAGGGCCACGCCAGGGTTGCTGGCTTCGATCTTGACCTGTTCGGCGCCAAGGCCGGTGCTCGACAGCTTGTCACCCCCGTCAATGGCGCCGGCATCGGTGATCAGCACCACATAGCGTGCGCCAAACTGGCTCCAGTCGATCTGGTCGACGGCAGACATGACACCGGCGTAGGCATCTTCGTTGAACTCGCTGCTCGACACCTTGGCTTGCTTCAGGTCCGCGACCTTGGCCATGAAGTCGGCACCGTCCTTCACCGTGTTGGGGTCGGCGTACATCTTGCTGACGTATTCCAGGCCCGGCACGGCCTTGGTGCTGGAGCGGTAGGCGACCAGGCCGAACTTGACCTGCTTGCCGAGGTTTTCCTTCTCGATCTGCCCGTACACGCGCTTGATCGCCTCGCGGGTGCGATCGATGTACGGGTCCATCGAAATGGTCGAGTCGATGACGAACACCACGGCCGCACTGAACGCCTTCAACTGCTGGTTGGCAGCGCCCTGGGCAGGTGCTGGTGTGGCGGCTGCGGCACTGTCGGCCTTGCTGACCGACGCCACATTGAGGATGCGCGTGCGGAAGCCTTCCTCGGTCATCACTTCTTCGCCGCTGAGCACGGGCAGCAGGTAGAAGTTTTTCTGCAGGTCGACGAAGTATTCGGGCTCTTCGGCCAGCACACCGGGCGCCTCGGTGCCGTGCTTGAGCTTGGCGCGTAGCGGGGCCACATGGCTGACCGGGTCGGGGGCGTTGAGAATGCCTTCGAGCTGGTTGCGTTCCTTGAAGAACATCAGCCGATCACGGTTGGCGGGGTTGGTAAACGCCAGGGTCAGCTGCATTTTCCATTCGACGGTGCAATCGGCAGGCAGCCAGCCGATGCTCTTGCCCTGGGTGTCAGGGCCGACCCGCAGCCACTCGCGGGCGTCAGCCTGGGCGCGTTCGTACACGTAGAAGCGGCTGAAGGTGGGTTGTGCGGCGCCAGGGGCAGCCCCGGCGTTATCGCTCAGCTTGCAGCCTGGCGTGGTCAACACGCGCTGGAACAGGGTTTTCTTGCCGTCCTGCAGCAGGGGCTTGTCGGCCGCCTGCAGGGCAGGGCTGAGCGACAAGGCCAGCAGCGCGGCGCCAATGCTACGCATCTTCATGGCTTGAGCTCCTCGTAGCGCTGCTTGGCTTCGGCGTTGTTTTCATCGAAGCTGAGGATGGTCTCGTACCAGGAGGCTGCGGTGGCGGCTTCCGGCGCCTTGAAGCAGTTGCTTGGCTGGTGGTACTTGGGGTCGTATTCGTGAGCGTAGGCCGTGGCGATCTGGATGTCACCGGCATTGGCGCGGTTGGCATACAGGCGCTGGGCCACATCGCACTGGTCGTTGGCCTTGGCCAAACTGATCACTTCAAGCAGTGCGGCGCTGTCCGGTTTGCTCTGGATGCACGACTGCAGGAACGCCAGTGACGTCTGGCCTTGCATGCTTTCCAGCGAACAAGGTTTGGCCGCGTCGGCCTGTGCGACGGGCTTGTCTTCAGGCGGCACGGCTGCAGTTGCTTCGCCTGCGCTGCGGTTGAACCACCACCAACCGCCCCCGGCGGCAAGCGCCAGCAGGATCAGGGCCAACAGGGGCAGCAGCCACTTCTGGCCTTGCTTGGCAGGCGCCTTCGGCGGCGGTGCCACAGGTGCCGGCTGGGGGGCTGGCGCGGCCTCGGGCACGGGTTCTGCCGTCACTACCGGAACAGGCTCAGGGGTGGTCGGCGCAGGTGGCTCGACAATCACCGTCGCGCTGGGCAAGGGTGCCGGGGGCGGCGATTTCTCCAGCGCTGGCCCAGACTCGACAGACGCGATGATGGCGCTGTTGATACGCACCATGCCAAGGTCGCTGCGCCCGGTCTGCGGGTTGCTGACCTCGATGCGGAAGGTGGCGGTACCGCTGGCTTGCAGCAATGGGTTGATCAGGTTGGGGCCGATCCGCGTTTCGATGGCCGGGGCGCCTGCGACAGCATTCATGCCATCCAGGCGGAACCAGTGAGCCACTTTGGCCCAGTGCCCGCCATCATGAAGAAACTCGTGGGACTGGCTACTTTGCAGAGAGCATTGCAGCCCTTCGCTGGTGCCTTCCCAGCCGGTGATCCGCAGCAGGCCTTGGCCTGGTGTGTTCACGTCCAGTGGCAGCACATCAACTCTGATACCCATTGCAATCAACTCGCTTGAAAGGTGTTCAGCAGCACCGCCAACTGGCGTCGCTGCTCGGTGGTGATTTCCGGGTCCGCGCCACTTTTGGCGTTTTCCTGGGTCAGCCAGGCCAGGCTCGACAGCCAGTCGATCTGGAAGCTCTGCTCCTGGTTGGACGGCTCTTTCGGGAGCACTGGCAATTCGCCCTGGGCAAAGGTCTGGTAGGCGCCGAATACGGGTTGGCTCTCACCCAGCAGGGCGGTCGGGCGCTCGCTGACAGGTTTGCCCAGCAGGTCGAACCAGGACAGGAAGTCCCGCATGGCCAGTTGCACGGTCAGGACCTGGCGCTGGACTATCTGGTCACGGCGCACGCCGTTGAAAATCCGGCGCATGACGGCGGCATCCAGTTGTTCGATGAAGGCCGGTCGGCGTACTGCACTGACCAGCTCCTCGACCAGGGCCTCGACCACTTCGCGGCTCATGCGCAGGCTGCTCAGGCGCAGCGGTTGCGTACCCAGCTCGCGCATGTGCTTGATCCACGCCTTCAGCGCCGCGCGTACAAAGCGTTGCTCGGAGTTGAGTCGCTTGGCCACAGGCTTGGGGGCAGCTGCTGGCGTTGCCGAGGCAGTGTTGCCGAAGACGTTGCCGAAGTTGAGTGCCGGGGCCTTGTTGGCCGGGGCCCTGACGGCGGGTTCCGGCTCTTCGCCGGCCTCGCCGTCAATGCCGTCGATGTCGTACACACCGCCCAGGTACAGTTCACGCAGCTGTTCGACAGGCACCTGCAAGGCATGGATCAGTTCGCTGATCGCGTCCGGGTCGGCGCCCAGGTTGTCGAGCAGGTACTGGGTTTTTTCACGCTTCTTGTTCAGCAGTTGCTCGAAGTCTTCCTCGCGCCAGGTGTTCAGGCCGTGGTCCAGCAGGTCGGTACGGCACTGTTCCAGCTGCTCTTCGATACGCGCCAGCTTGAAGTCCAGGTCATTGATCGACGAGAAGCTGGTGCTGAAACGGCTGATCCCGCCATCGTTCAAGGTCATCATGGCATCGAAGGCGGCACCGGTATTGGCTATATGGCGGTTGGCCGCCGGCAGGTCGACAACGTATTGTCGGAGCTGTTTGATATCGTCGACGTAGCGCTCGATCACGCGCAGCTCCTGGTCTTGCTCGTCACGCTCGATGAACGCGGTTTCTTTCAGGCGTGGCTTGCGGACCATGTAGGTATTGTCGAACGGCTTGCCGACGGACCATTCCTTCATCCACTCCTGGCTGCCAAAGCGCTCGATAATGGTGATTTTCATCAGCCGCTCGGCGGCCTTGAACTTGTGCGCGTCATCTTTGCCAAGTTCGAGGTTGGCCCAACCGTCACACATGGTCAGGGCCCAGATCAGGCCTGGCGCGCGCTGGCCCCGCTCTTTCGGGGTTGCGCCCTGGGTATTGTGGATCCAGCGGGTCAACACCGGGCCAACACTGATGACATCGCTCTGCTTCACGCTGCTTGTGCAGATGACCAGAGCATTCATCTCTTGCGCTTCGCTGTAACGCTCGAAAAGATAGGCAACCTTGCCGCGCAGGATCAGGTTCCAGTACGGATGGACTTCGTCAGCGGACTCTTTCAAGGCCGCCTCATCAACCGACAAGTATTTATTGCGAGTGCGGTAGCCGGGGAAGTCGAGAATGTCGACGCCATGGGCGACCGAGGCAGTTGGCTTGGTCCGCAAGCAGAAGTTCACTTCTACCGCCAGTGCCGCCAGCTGCGCTACGGAGATACTGACGCTGGTATGTACCTTGCCGTCTCTGCCCGGCAGAACATTGACTTGCACGTCGTGTCTAGTGCCCAGGCGGCTGAGCAGGTCTACACCCATGATGTTGTAAGGCGTTGCCGTAACGCTGATATTTTCCTGCTTGAACACGCTGATGGGCGCATGTAGCGTTTCGACATGGTCCAGCTTCTGCAGAACACCGGCCAGCAGTAAATACAAGTCGGTGATGGGCGCCTGCCCACCCCACAGTACAGAGAACAATTTCGCGCGCTCGCGCAGCGCAAGGCGCGGCGCGACTTTTACTGCACGCGGCCAATACTGGTCGTCAAGGACGCGTGTGGACTTTTCATAGTTGCTTTTCAGGTAGTCCCACAGCGCAACCACATCATCGCTGCTAACCCCAGGTTGTACCTGGCCTGCGTCCTGGCCTTCAAATTCACTGAGCGCAGCCTGAATATCTTGCTCTCTGTAGCTGTGGTCCACTCGCTCAAGGTCGAAGTCTTCGAACCACGAGTTGCACAGAATCTTTACGAGTTCGATCTCTCTGAACAGCGTGATTTCGACTGGGTAGTTGACGTCCAGGCATGGCTTGGCGATGTGGCTGAAACGCGTGACCACGCCGGTGGCCTCACCGCCGCCGCCCGGTGGGTTGACATGCCGGATGAAATCCAACACTTGGCCACCAAAGTCACTCTCCAGCTTGCCGTGGTCATCGGAAGCAAGCGCGGAAATAAGGTAGGACTTGCCCGCTTGCGAAAGGCCGAAAAAGCCCACGGTCATCGGGTTGCCGGCACTGCGTTGGAGGTTTTTCGCCTTGTTGCGCGCGCGCCGTAGGCGCAGGCCAAGCCCATCGGCCTCGGCCTCGACACTGGCGGCATTGCCACGCACCTGCTCGATCCATTCCAGCGCCTCGCCGGCGCCTTTGTGAATGGCGCCCCAGGCACCCATCAACTGCTGTTGCTTTGGCGTAAGGTCGCTCATTTTCCTTTGACGTTCCCGCTGTCGAGCCAATAGTCGCTGTCACTCAAGCTCATGGTTGGCATGGTGTTGAGTGAGAGTTCAAGATCCCGGTCGAAGTCGAAGTCGGCATCCTGGATGTTCGATTCCAGCTTCTGGATGACCAGCTTGTCGCTGATCAGCCCCTGGTCGCGTTCTTCCTGTTCGAACTGCTCGACTTCAAGGCGTATGCGCAATACCGGCGCTTCGCCATTCTTGCCAATCGCCCTGGAGAACGCTGCCTTGCCCGAGGGTGTGAAACGCAGGGTGTAAAGCGGTGAGGCCGACCAGCGCTCGGTGGCCAGTTGGCGGTAACCCAGATGCAGGTCGCCGCGCATCTCCAGCCAAGGCGTACCACGCTCATCGCCTTCGCCGACGATGGGCAGTTCGATCAGGCCTTTATCAGACTTCAGGTCGTGGTAGAGCACGTCGTGATACTTGATGGTGCCGGCAGCGTCGATCTGGCCAAAGTGCTTGATGATCGAGTAAGGCTTCAGCGCGGCGGTTCGGAAATAGAAGTTCGGCACACTGTGGTTGGAGCACAGCAGGCAGATCATCGCGCCCACCGATGCGGTGCTCTTCGGGTCGTCGATCAGGCCGTTGCGATGGAACGGGTACCAGCCGCCGGTGCGGTAGTTCTGCATCGGCAGAATGCGCCCGGGCGGCAGCGGCAGGCGCTGGCGGATGAACGCCTGAATGCCTGGCAGGCGCGATGGCCGCCCCGTCAGCAGCAGCATGTCGCAAGGGTACTTGGCGACCACTTCGCACAGTTCGGCAAGTGCTCTGGTGACGTTGATCTGGCCGCCGATGAACGCGGCGTGCACCTGTTCGAGGTCGAAGGTGATCGGCGTCTGCAGCAGGTCAAGCGTGCCATCGCGGCCCACTTCGCGGCGCACGGCGGCGTTGACGTACGCCAGCACCTTGTCGCTGACAACGGCTTCACCCAGCGCCTGCTGCCAGGTTTGCTCGACCGCGGCGGGTGGCAGGGCCGGGTCGAACTGCTCGTAAGCCTTCAGCAGTGCGAGGCCCAGCGGCACGAACACTTGCAGGTTCAACTGCTGGCGCAGCAGGCGTTCCTGGACGGTGGCTCCGCCGTTCCCGCACAGGCTCGACATCAGCGCATCCGGTGCCGGCACGCCGGCATTGCGCAGCGCGCTGGCGAAGGAGGGCAGGATGAACTCCTGGATCACATCCAGCAGGATGTCATCGCCCGCAATCTTGAAGCCGTCACGGAAGCGCTGGTTCGGCACGATGTGCGCGTTGGCGCCGGCGCCACCGCCACCGCCGGTGCCCCGATCCAGGCGGTAATCGGTAATCACCAGGTCCGTGGTGCCGCCGCCGATGTCGATGGTCGCCAGGGTGATCTGTTCATGCTCTAGCTTGTCCGGGCGGGCCAGCGTGGCAAAGAACTCCTCCGGGTGACCGGCAAAGTTCTCGTTGACCTCGTTGTACAGGTAGACCAGCTGGCCGCAGCTGGCTTCGTCCCACTCCACACGCACGCTGGGGAACGGGGTGCGGGTCGCGACGTCCTTGCCTTTGAACGGGTTGCTCTCGTCCTGGTGCCAGCCCAGGCTCTTCCAGACCAGGCCAATCGCCTCGTACAGGCGGTTGCTGAGCAGGCTGCGCTCGGCCTGGGGCATGCCTGGTGGAACGGTCAGGGTAATGCTGTTGAGCAGGCGCGGCACCCGCGCATGGCCCTGGCGCGAGCGCTGGGCCGGGCTGTTGATCTGGGTCAGCGCCTGGGTCACCACTTCGGCCAGCATGAAGGTCATCAGGTTGCTGCGCGAATAGCGCGGGTTGAAGACCGGCATGTCGAAGGGCTTGAGGTACAGCGGCTGGCCACGGTCGTTGATCAGGTTGGCGAACGGCGCGGCGACGGCCATTGGCTCCTTGTCGGTCTTGACGTAGGCGGTGTTGAAGCGCCAGCCATGGCCGTAGGCCTTTTCATCCCACAGGTAGCGTTTGGGGCTGGAGAGGCCGGTCGAGCCTTCGGTGCCGCGGTTGCGGCTGGCCAGGCGGCTGGCTTCACCGCCGACACGGGCGATGGTCGGCCACTGGAAGGCATTGTGGCGGCCGCTCTTGATCGACAGGTGGTCTTTGCCGAAGGCGGCGTGGGTGAACTCGACCCGGCTCTCGAAAGCCTGGTTGTAGACCTTTTCCGGCTCGCTCAGGTCGCGCAGTGCCAGTACGTAGTTGTGGCGCATGCCCGAACCCGCCTGGCCATGGTCCTCAATGAGGATGCCGCAGGTGCGCGAGTTGCCGACGTCCAGCACCAGGTCCACCGGGATCGGCTTGACGATGCCATTGGCCTCGTTGGCGATCACCTTGATTTCCGGGATCTCGACCTTTGGCTTTTCGTTGCTCTGTTCGGCCGGGACCGGGCGGCGCAACAGGCTCAGCAGGTTCAGATAGTGGCCAAGGTGGCGGTTGCCCTGCAGGTCACGATCCAGGCGTTCGCGCGTCCACTCGGCACGCGCCTCGGTGTACACCTCCACCAGCCAGTCGCGGATCCATGTGTGCGTCAGGAACCAGCCATATTCGCGGGCACTGCACGCCAGCTTGAACGCCACGCCGGAGCGTAAGTCGTCTTCGTTGGGCGCCAGGTACGGTGCGCCGGTAACCACTGGCATGGTGCGGCTGTCGAAGCCGAGGGTGAGGCGGTGGGTGTTGCCGTCGACATCGGGCTCCGCGAGCTTGACCAGGCGCATGCGCGCCCAGTTGTTCGGGCCTTCGTCAAAGCGATAAGGCGGCGTGAAACGCAGGACCGGGATCGGCAACCAGACCCCGTCCAGCAGCTTCAGGCTGTCTTCCATGGGCAGGCGGAAGTGGCTCTCTTCGCTGGTGTCGAACTCCACCTGCACCACTTTGTCTGGCTCGGGCTCGTAGAAGTCCTTGTACTCCTTGGACCACAGCAGGCGTGTCGGCACCATACCGTTGTTGAGCTGGACGAATTTGCCGGTCTGCTCGCCATCCGGGCCGAGACGCAGGGCGAAATCCATGAATTGAATTCCGGTATCGCTGACCAGCGTGACCGTTTCTTCGAACTGGGTGATTTCGGGCAACATCTTCTGCGTTTCTCGTGTGATTAGCCGGCTTTTTTCATTTGAATGTCGAAGCCTTTGGCACCGTAGTTGGCGTTGCAATCGGCAGCGCCGTTGGCGTTGGCTTTGCAACCCACTTGCGGCAGGTCATAGCTGCTGCCATCGGCGCAGGCGGCCTGGCCGGAACTGTTGATCGACAACAGGCCGCCTTGCATGGCTGCGGCAACCGGCGCATGGCACTGCACGTTGTCCGGGCGGGTGACCGTGGCCTGGCCCTTGCCGTTCTGGAAGTCGTACTTCAGGCGCAGGGGTTTGCCAGTGCCGGCTTCTTGAATGCCTGCACCCGCCCAGTTACCGTTGAGGAAGTCCGCGTTGCCGTCGGCCGCATCTGGCGGAATGCTCAAGTCATCAGGTTGCGGCGGCTGAGCGCTGGTTTGCGCTTGCTCATCGGCCAGCTGTGGTGGCGCAGGGGGCGTGTTCCCTGGCGTTGATGCCTCGGGCCCGCCTGGCGGTGGTGTGTCGGATGCTTGCTCTGGCTCTGGCGCTGGCGGTTGCTGCGGCGCTGGCGGTGTTTCTGGCTTGCCCTGCGCAGGGGTGTCGGCATTGTCCGACGGCGCTTGGCTTTCGCCTTGTGGCGCGGCACCGCCTGCATCGGCTGCGCCGCCCGGCAGGCTCGCCGGGTTGCCATTACTCACCGCCACGTCCGGGGCAGCTACACCCGTTGCACCGTTCGCTGCGCCAACAATGCCCGACGATTGTGTAGGCACTTGGGCTTGGTAGTTGTTTGATGCAGAGGTATCGCGGCCAAAGTCCGGGATGCCTGGACCGGAAAGGTTTACCCCAGGGATGCAGCCGCGCAGCCCGAACAACAGCAGGAGCAGCAGCGCCAGCAGCAACAGCAAGGGCAGCAGCCAGCGCCAGTTGCGCCACCACGGCAGGCGCGCGACGGCAGCGGCTGGCGCTACCGCTGCTGCTGCCGGCGCAATGGGCGCGGCTGGGGGAACCGGCGGCGTGGCCACGGGTTCGGCGATGGGTGCGGTGCGCGGATACAGGCAGTGCAGGGGCTGTCGGCTGCGCTCGGCACCGGCATGGATGAACCCCCAGAAGGTCAGTACAGGGCGGCCATCGACCAGGTAGACGAAGTTTTCGTCAGGGAAGGGCACGACACAGGTCAGCAGCTTGCCGAACACCGCGTTATCACCTTCGGCGGCCTTTCTGGCCGTTGCCGAGGGTTGGCCGTTGGCGTCCAGGCCAAGCAAGGTGTTGCTCAGGGCGTTGATCTTGGTTTGCAACACCTCGAGCTGCGCACGTGCTGGCGCGCGTTCTTCCTCGGTGGCGCTGCTCCAGGGGATTACATCGCCTGGGCGGTCGCTGTACCAATCGATGGTGCGGCCCTGCTCATCGCTCTGCGGGATGGCCAGGTGTTCGATCAGCTCCGGGTGCTCCGGGTACTTGCGCCGAATCGCTTCGCGAATCTGCAAAGCAGCGCGATAGACGGGTTGGCCAGTCTCGCCCAATGCGGTGAAGTGCTCACTTCTACCGCTGCGTAGTAATACTCCGCGCATCCTTGTAGACCTACCTAGTCTATTAGCCGAATCCATTCGGTATCCATTAAACAATACCGAAAAACCGAGCCACACTAATGGCAAAGTGCTTTTTTCGTCAATTCATATGGATGGCTTTTTGACGTCAAAGGACGTTTTATCCGGTTACACTCCGCCTGGTCCGATCAACGGCATCGGCAACTCATCATCGACGAATGGAGCACGAAGAGCATGAGCCTTTGGGATGACCTGAAGAAAAAGGCCTACGATGCCAACCCGGAGCTGGCCGCCAAGGCCGCCCAGGCGTTGGAAAAGGCCAAGGACCTGGCGGTGGAGGCCGGGCAGAAAGCCGCGCCCTTGATCAAGGAAGCCAGTGACAAGGCCGCAGGCTACGCGCAAGAGAAAACGCCGTTGCTCAAGGCCCAGGCCCTGAAGGCGATTGACGATGCCAAGCAGCGTCGTGCCCAGCTGCAAGAGCAGGCCAAGCGCGACAAGGCGGCGCGCGCGGAAATGATCCGCACCATGTATGACATCACCCTAACCCCGGAAGACGTCAATTTCGTCGAGGAACCGTTCAACCATTTTGAGCGGCAGTTGATGTTTTTTGTGCGTAACGGCGAGGTGCTGGAAAGCGAAAAGCGCAACCAGACGCACCTGGACGCCTACCACTCGCACCGTACCACCGGTGGCCACATGTGGCAGGGCACGGGTCATACCGGTAGCAGCTCATCGACCATGCAGGTCACTGCGCACAATGTTCAGGAGCACGAGTTCTGGGTGCGCCTGGAGAATGGCACCGAGGCGTGTTTCCAACTGAACAACAATGGTGTGCGCCTGCGCCCTGGGCAGTATGTGAGCATGGCGTTTGTGCGCAACGCCAATCAGGACATGGGGCAGATGGTGGCGCTGTACAACCATAACGCCGGGCAAAACTTCGTGACCCTCTCGCCGAGAGAGATCAACCAGCAGTTTCAGCTGTACTTGAAAGAGCCCGGTATTTTCAACGCCAACGAAGTGAACAGCACGCGCGACAGGCTGCTGCAGGCGCTGGACAAGCGTCTGGGCGAACTGGCCAGGTACATGGCGCTGCACGGTGACAGGCGTGCCGGCCAGCTGATAGAAGCGCAGGCGGAATAAACGAAAAAGCTTTAGGAGATCCCCTAGGGCTTTTTGATATGGCGCGCCCTGAGGGGGGCACAGTGCGAACGTTTAGATCGGCTGAAACTAGCGAGTTTAGAAGGAAGGGATCATGAGAGTGGTCATGAAATACGAGCGCGTCCAGTGGCCGGTTGGCCATGGCGGCTTTCACAGCGGGCGGATCAAGGGTGGCAGTATAGATTTTCGCTACTTCTTCGATTGCGGCGCCTACAGTAAGGAAGGCAAGGCGCTGATAAGCGAGCAGCTGGCGTCCACTGAATTCGACTTCGGTGTGATCTCACATTTTGATCACGATCACTACTCCGAACTGGCCCACGTAAAAAAGGTGAAGGTGCTTTTTCTTCCCTATATGACACCGGCAGATATGCTGCTGCAGGCATTGGCCGACCAAGTCGCGAACGCGTTGACGGTGCTGCAAGCGTTCCAAGGCTTCAATGTGCTGCGGCAACTGCAGGCCAATGGGACGCGCATAGTAATGGTGAGCGGCGGCGTTGAGGTGGGTGGAGATATACCCCAAGGGGCGTTAGAGGAATTGCCGGGTGGGTTGTCTTGGCGGATTCCTGGCACCAATAGCGGAGCCAATGGCTCGCAGGAAATGCCGCATGAGACACCCGTCGAGGTGTTGCAGGGCTCGACGAAGCTTCTCTATTTCAAGTTCTTCAACCATCGTAAAGAGGAGGCGTCGCGGGAGTTCGCAAACCAGCTCGCAGCTGCTGTCAGTGCGCAGGATCTGAAGCAGGTGGACAAGACGCCTTACATGAGTGTGGACGATTTCCTCGCAGATGTAATGGCGGGCAACCCACAGCTCGTTCGCAGCAACGGTAAGGCAATGCAAAAGATCTACCAGAAGACGCTTGCTAGCACCTCGTTAAAAGCCTCACCGATCACCGCCTCCAACCTGAGTTCGCTCACCATGTTCAGTCGCTCGAGCGGCGACTGGCATGAAGGCTGGCAGAGCACTGTACTGCGCGCCCACGGCTCGCGCTCTGCTATGTCCGACGATGACGATGGTTGGATGCTGACAGGCGACCTGGAGCTGACGCCCAAGACTTGGCCCGCTTTCAACGATCACTACTTCTGCGAGCTGCCGGAATGTGTAGCGTTCAATGTTCCGCATCACGCTAGTGCGATTTCTCTGTGCGAAGCGGCAGTCGCCTTCCTTCCTGGCCAACTCTTCGTCATGCCGGTCGCCAGAGATACCAAGCATCCAGCCACGCAGTTGGTCGAGCGGCTAAAGCGCCACAGGGCGTGTGACCAGCATAGCGTGACGGAAGCTTGGGAGTCGACGTTGGCTATCGAGTCGTTGAAGATCAGACGGTAAGTCATAGACATTCGCACCTGCGCCCGGCTCGGCGATACGAAGCGACAGGGCACCTACGCCGGCCGGCATGGCGGGCGCAGACGGAATAAACGAAAAAGCCCCGGGAGATCTCCCAGGGCTTTTTTGATATGGCGCACTCGGCGGGATTCGAACCCACGACCCCTGCCTTCGGAGGGCAGTACTCTATCCAGCTGAGCTACGAGTGCAACGCGCACGCATGATACCCATCTGTGTCGTTGACGTCCATCGCCTTGATCTGTGGCCTTTTTCCTCTTTTTTCCGCAGGCGGCTTTTGCGGGCCACCGGGCCTGCGCAAATTTATCTATCCATATGCGATATCAATATTTCCCACACCCTTCTTATGCCCTCTATCCTCTGGTCACAACTTGTTATAACAAGTCATCGATCAGCGAAGAGATCCCATGGCCGAACTGCTCCCCCTGTCCCCGGTACCGCTCTATACCCAGCTCAAGGAACTGCTGCGCGAGCGCATCCTCGACGGCACTTATCCACCGCATAGCCGCATGCCCTCGGAAAGCGAACTGGGCAAGGCCTTCGACGTCAGCCGCATCACCGTGCGCCAGGCGCTGGGCGACCTGCAGAAGGAAGGGTTGATCTTCAAGATTCACGGCAAAGGCACGTTCGTCGCCAAGCCCAAGGCGTTCCAGAACGTCAGTACCTTGCAGGGCCTGGGCGAGTCGATGACGCAGATGGGCTACGAAGTGATCAACCGCCTGCGCAGCTTCCGCCATGTGCCGGCCAACGCATTGGTTGCCGCCCGGCTGCAGGTCCAGGAGGGTAGCCTGGTCACCGAGATCCGCCGGGTGCGCCTGATCAACCGCGAGCCGGTGTCGCTTGAGCTGACCTGGCTGCCCAAGGCTGTCGGCGAAAAACTGGAGAAGGCCGACCTGGTCACCCGCGACATCTTCCTGCTGCTGGAAAACGACTACGGCATCGCCCTTGGCCACGCCGACCTGGCCATCGATGCGGTACTGGCCGACAGCGACCTGACCCAGGCGCTGGATGTTGAAGAAGGCTCGCCGATCATGCGCATCGAGCGCCTGACCCATGCTGCCGACGGCACGCCGCTGGACTTCGAACACCTTTACTACCGCGGCGATGCCTTCCAGTACCGCCTGCGCATTGATCGCCAGAAAGGGGGCAAGGCATGAGCATCCAGACCCAGGACTACGACATCATCATCATCGGTGGGGGCACGGCCGGGCCGATGGCGGCGATCAAGGCCAAGGAGCAGGACAAAAGCCTGCGCGTGCTGCTGCTGGACAAGGCCAACGTCAAGCGCAGCGGTGCCATCAGTATGGGCATGGACGGCTTGAACAACGCCATCATCCCCGGCCACGCCACCCCCGAGCAGTACACCAAGGAAATCACCGTGGCCAATGACGGCATCGTCAACCAGGCCACCGTGCATGCCTACGCAACCCACAGCTTTGAAACCATCGAGCAACTCGACCGCTGGGGCGTGAAGTTCGAGAAGGACGAAACCGGCGACTACGCGGTGAAGAAAGTTCACCACATGGGCGCCTACGTGCTGCCCATGCCCGAAGGCCACGACATCAAGAAGGTGTTGTACCGCCAGCTCAAGCGTGCCCGGGT
>Ga0160475_100196_pt1 | contig 45956 bp, 31 predicted proteins | sample HID1975M_E11MG_FD_108254 | JGI IMG/M metagenome (GOLD analysis project Ga0160475, IMG submission 108254) | Enriched soil microbial communities from UW Madison campus, WI, USA - HID1975M_E11 MG | ecosystem: Environmental > Terrestrial > Soil > Unclassified | place: USA: Madison, Wisconsin... | reverse complement strand
CAGAGAAGTTAAGCCCGCCTGCGCAGATGGTACTGCAGTCATGTGGGAGAGTATGTCGTCGCCTTTCTTTTGAAAAACCCTATCCTAATCGGATGGGGTTTTTTGTTTTTAAAGGATTTTGGGTTTTCGAGCTTTTTTATGCATTTTCCACATTCTAAACTTTATGGGAAAAACATAAATTTTTTTAAAAAAAATGTATTTTAAATTCGTTGTAAATCAGTTTGTTATGTGTAGTTTAAAAACTAAAAATTTCTTAAAATTATTTGAATGCATTTTTTGAAGTAGTAAATTAGTAATACTACACTTAAATAAATGTAATTATGAAAAAGATATTTTTTGCTATAGCTTTGTTAATCTTAACAATCTCGGCGAACGCACAGAAGAAAATTGAAGTAACTGAACTGCCAAAACCAGCGCAGGAATTTTTGAAGAAGCATTTTAGTCATACTTCAGTAGAAAAAGCTCAAAAAGACCCTGAACATGGCGAAAAGGGCTATGAAGTTAAACTGAAAGATGGAACAGAAGTAGAGTTTTGGAAAGATGGTTCATATCGAGAAGTTGATGGAGGAGATAAACCAATTCCAACCGCTTTTATTCCGGATAATATTAAAGCTTATGTAGCCAAAAATCATCCAAGCGAAAAAATAACGCATATCGATTATGGACATAAAGATTTAGATGTTGATTTGACTAATAAAATAGACTTGGAATTCACCAAAGACGGTAAAATTCTAAAAGACAAAAAGAACGATGTCAAAAAGGAGTAATGTATATAAATGAATTGTCTTTTTATAGCTTGCCATTTAAAATGCAGTTTACAAAAAGGCAATTTTATTTAGCGCTGATTTTTGAGAAAGAATATCTTGAGCGAAAATAGTTTATATTTACATTTCTATTTTTTATTTCATGGAAGAGAATAAACATGTAACGATTTACGATATTGCCGAGCGTTTGAATTTGGCAACATCAACAATTTCGCGCGCTTTAAAAGACCATCACACCATAAGTGACAAGACAATTAAGAAAGTGAAAAAAACTGCTGAAGAAATGGGTTTTGTTCCCAACACATTAGCAGCAGGTTTGCGTGGAAATAAAACAAGAACGATTGGCGTTTTGATTCCAACTGTTACACAGCCCTTTTTGTCTTGACTTATTAGCGGAATCGAAATCACGGCTCAAAAATCAGATTATACGGTAATCATTATGCAATCGCACGATTCGTATGAAGAAGAGGTAAATATGGCTAAATCTTTATATAGTAATCGCGTGAGTGGCGTAATTTGTTCTCTCGCTATGGAAACCAGAGATACGGCACATTTTCATCAGTTTTCAAATAATAATATTCCTTTGGTTTTTGTTGATAGGGTTCCAAAAGATTATAATACTTTTAGAGTAGTAATTGATAATTATACAGCTGGTTATAAAGCAACTAAGCATCTTATTGAACAAGGTTGTATTCGTATTGCGCATTTAACAGCTGGCTCAGAATTGGGTAATTTATATAACGAAAGAAAAAGAGGTTATATTGAAGCCCTAAAAGACCATAATATTGAAGTAGAAGAGGAGCTGATTATCAATTTAAATTCAGTTACTTATGAAGAAGGTGTAAAAGCGAGCAATGCATTATTCGATTTAAAACCAATTCCTGACGGATTATTTGCACCAGGAGATATTTTGGCAGTAAGTGCCGTTCAAACTGCTAAAAAACGTGGAATAAAAGTTCCAGAAGAATTTAAAGTAATTGGTTTTAACAATGATCCGATTTCTCAGATTATTGATCCCAATTTATCAACTATTACGCATCCCGCTGAAAAAATGGGTAAAGCAGCCGCTGAAATTATTATCAAAAACCTGAAATCATCTAAAAATGATGATGCCAAAGAAATTACCTTTTTAAATACAGAAGTACTCGCAAGAGAATCTTCGCAGAAATAAATAAATTCAGGATTTCATTCCTGAATTCAACCCTTCCAAAGCAGGATAGTTTTTATAATTATCTTGCTTTTATTTGTTATAGAAATTATTTTTTTGAAAAAAAGGCAGCCAAAATTTTTTTCTTAAATAACAATCCCATATTTTTACGCAACCGATTGCAATTATTGTTTTGTTTAAGATAATGTATTTTTTCAATTAAAATTTTATCAAATACTTTTAAAGCAAGATAAAATGTTAGTGTTATAAAAATGAAATTGTAAAGAATAAATTAAAACCATGGCTTCATTAAGATTTGTTTTCATATTTTTTTTGATTTCCTTTTCGGCCTCAGCGCAAAAGGATTATAAACTGTGGCTTCAGTATAATACAGTTACCAATTCTGCTTTGGTTTCAGAATGCAAAAACAATCTTAAAGGAATTGTTGTTTTAGGAAATTCAGAAACTATTAAAATTGCCGAAAAAGAACTTCAAACAGGTTTTCAAAATATGTTAGGAATTATTTCCAAAATCAAAACAGATATAAAAGGAGAGAACAATCTTATAGTTGGTTCACAATCAAATTTAAATGCTGAAATCAAGAGCGAATTGCAAACTGATTTTAGTAACATAAATGATCAGGGTTTTATAATCAAATCCATTCTCCTTAAAAATAAAAAGCAGATAGTTATTACGGGAAAAAATGATGTTGCTGTTTTATACGGAGTTTTTAATTTTCTGAGAATACTGCAGACTAACAAAACATTTAAAAATTTAAATATTACGGATTCTCCCAAAATAAATCTTAGAATCCTGAATCATTGGGATAATTTAGATAGAACAGTAGAACGAGGTTATGCTGGATTTTCACTTTGGAACTGGCAGAAATTGCCTGATTTTATCGATCAGCGTTATATTGATTACGCCAGAGCGAATGCTTCAATCGGAATCAACGGAACGGTTTTAACCAATGTAAACGCCAACGCTTTAATTCTTACTCCGCAGTATTTAGACAAAGTTGAAGCGTTAGCAAATGTTTTTAGATCTTACGGAATAAAAGTTTATTTAACCGCAAGATTTTCGGCACCAATTGAAATTGGAAACTTAAAAACTGCCGATCCAAAAGATTTTGAAGTGATTAATTGGTGGAAAAATAAAGCAGCAGAAATCTACAAACGAATTCCTGATTTTGGTGGATTTTTGATAAAAGCCAATTCAGAAGGTCAGCCAGGTCCGCAAAACTATGGAAGAGATCATGTTGACGGAGCAAATATGCTGGCTGATGCCGTTGCGCCTTTTGGCGGTATAATTATGTGGAGAGCTTTTGTGTATTCAGAACATGATGCGAACGATCGTGCGAAGCAGGCTTACGCCGAATTTCAGCCGTATGACGGAAAATTCAAAGAAAATGTAATCGTTCAGGTAAAAAATGGAGCGATTGATTTTCAGCCGAGAGAACCTTTTCATCCGTTATTTGGAGCAATGCCGAAAACGCCTTTAATGATGGAGTTTCAAATCACGCAGGAATATTTAGGTTTTAGTACTCATTTGGTTTTTCTGCCAAAATTATTTCAGGAAGTTTTGGAATCAGATACCTACCAAAAAAGAAAAGGTTCAACCGTTGCCAAAGTTATAGATGGTACTTTAAATCAAAATAAACTAACAGGGATTGCTGGAGTTGCCAATATCGGAAACGATTTAAACTGGACAGGACATCCTTTCGCACAGGCAAATTGGTATGGTTTCGGACGTTTGGCTTGGAATCCGTATTTAGATTCAGAAACCATTGGTGATGAATGGCTAAGATGTACTTTTTCTAACGATGAAAATTTCATAAAACCAGTTAAAGATATGATGATTGAATCGCGCGAAGCGGTTGTAAATTATATGACGCCGTTTGGTTTGCATCATATTATGGATACAGGCCATCATTATGGTCCAGGACCTTGGGTTTCGAATTTGTCAAGACCAGAATGGAATCCTACTTATTATCATAAAGCTGATAAAAACGGAATTGGTTTCGACCGATCGAAATCGGGAACAAATGCACTTTCGCAATACGCACCAGAAGTTGCTAAACTTTTTGATAATTTAGAAACTTGTCCAGAAAAAGATCTTTTATGGTTTCATCATGTTTCATGGAATTATAAACTGAAAAAGGGGCAAACACTTTGGAATAGTTTAGCGTTAAAGTATCAAGAAGGCGTAAATCAGGTTAAAGAAATGCAAAATGTTTGGAAGAAAAGTGAAAAGTATATTGACAGCGAACGTTTTAATGAAGTCGAAATGTTATTAGAAATTCAGTATAAAGAAGCAAAATGGTGGCGTGATGCGTGTTTGCTGTACTTTCAGCAGTTTTCGGGAAAAGAACTTCCTAATGGAGTTGAAAAACCAACACAGACTTTGGAGTATTTTAAATCATTAAAATTTCCTTTTGCACCAGGGAATGGTTAAATAAAATGAATAATTGTAACGCGGATAAAACGGATTCGCTATCGCGAAGACACGGAAAAAAACGGATTTCCAATTGAATAAGAATAAAAATCTGTGTAAATCAGCGATTTCGCGATAGCGATTCCGTTTTATCAGCGTCCAAAAAAATATATTTTTAAAATTATGAGCAAAAAAACGGCAATTGTAACCGGAGGAAATTCGGGATTAGGTTTTGCAACCGCAAAAAAACTTTGTGACAACGGAATCACAACTTATATAATTGGAAGATCAAAAGAAAAAACAGAAGATGCTTGTAGAGAAATAGGAGAAAATGCCATTCCAGTAATCTTTGATTTAAATGATTTGAAAGGAATTCCCGCAATGATTGAAAGCATAACAAAAAATGGCTCAATTGATATTTTGGTAAACAATGCCGGAATCAATATGAAAAAAGAATTTACAGATGTGAGCGATGAAGACTTTTTATCAATTATCCATACCAATCTTTTAAGTGTTTTTGCCGTGAGTAGAGAAATAGTAAAAAACATGACAGAAAATGGAGGAGGAAGTATTATCAACATCAGTTCTATGGCGTCGCAATATGGAATTCCAAAAGTAATTGCCTATTCCTCAAGCAAAGGTGCAATTGAAGCGATGACACGCGCAATGGCAGTAGAATTGGCTCAGTTTGGCATTCGTGCCAATTGTATTGCTCCAGGATTTATTAAAACTAAAATGTCGTCAACAGCACTTGATAACGATCCTGAAAGAAAAAATAAAGTATTAGGAAGAACACCAATGGGATATTTAGGTGAACCATCAGACATTGCAGATGCCGTTTATTATTTCGCTTTAAGCGAATCAAAATATACTACGGGTACGGTGTTACCAGTTGATGGCGGGAACAGTATTGGATTTTAATTGTGAAGATGCCACAAAGTCTCTAAGGCACAAAGTTTTTTTCTTCAAAGTATTTTAAAATAAAACTTTGCGACTTAGCGCCTTCGTGGCATAAAAAAAGAAGTATGATAAAAATGCAACAAACCATGCGATGGTTCGGACAAAACGACAATGTCAAACTTATTGACATTCGACAAGCTGGTGCAACAGGAATTGTAACTGCGTTGCATCAAATTCCTGTTGGCGATGTTTGGACAATTGAAGCGATAAAAGAAAGGCAGGAAATTATTCGTAATTATGGTTTGGAATGGACTGTTGTTGAAAGCCTTCCTGTTCATGAAGAAATCAAACGGGCTTCGGGAAATTATCTGCAATATATTGAAAATTATAAAATTAGTTTACAAAATCTAACGGAGTGCGGCATCAAAATTATAACCTACAATTTCATGCCGATTTTGGACTGGGTACGAACCAATCATAATTTTATTAACGAAGACGGAAGCAGAGCTTTGTTATACAATCAAGATGCTTTTACTTATTTTGATGTTTTTCTTTTAAAAAGACCAAATTCAGAAAATGATTATTCTGATGCTGAAAAAGAAAAAGCGTTGCAGTTTGGAAATCAATTGTCTGAAGACGAAAAAGTACTTTTATTTAAAAATGTTTTACTAGGATTACCAGGAAGTAAAATCAATTTTACGGCAGAGCAGATTTTATCGCTTTTAGAAAATTATGCTGAAATCGACAATCTAAAACTAAGAGAAAATCTAATTTATTTTTTATCAGAAGTAACTCCAATTGCGGAGAAAAACGGACAAAAATTAGCGATTCATCCAGACGATCCGCCGTTTTCGGTTTTAGGACTTCCAAGAATTGTTTCAACAGAAGCCGATTTAAAAGCCATTTTTAGTGCTGTTCCTTCAATAGCAAACGGATTGTGTTATTGTACAGGGTCTTTAAGTGCAGATCCCAAAAATAATCTGGAGAAAATTATAGACGATTTTGGAGATAGAATTCATTTTTTACATCTGAGAAATACCATCCGCGAAAGCGAAACTATTTTCAGGGAATCGGAACATTTAAATGGCGATGTTAAAATGGAAGTTATCATTGAGAAATTATTGTTATTAATGAATAAAACCAAAGTAAGTCTGCCAATGCGTCCCGATCACGGTTTTCAGCATAGAGTTGATGAAGAAACGGAAACTTATCCAGGTTATTCGTTGACAGGAAGATTAAAAGGTTTGGCTGAGTTAAGAGGTTTGGAAATGGGTATAGGGTATAAATTGAATTTGTAATATTCTTTCGCATTAGACCTGACAGGTTTTTAAAACCTGCCAGGTCTGCGATGAGTAAAGAAAAACGTACTGTTTGTCATTCCGAGGAACGAGGAATCACACTCGGGATTCGACAAAGATTGGCGAAATTCTATGTGGAATTTCTAGTGTGATTTCTCCTTGCGTCGAAATGACAAAACTAATGCAAACAAAGAAAATCTATGATTCTATGTGTTTAAAAATTAAAACTTCATATCTAGTTCTACTACTTTTCTTAATCGGATTAAGCACAAAATCGTACGCCATAAATCCAGAGAAGTATGTAGTCAATCAGGCTTCTGCCGAAAATTTTCCTTTAGTTTCAAAAGGAAAAACGGTTTCGATTTTGATCGATGATAAAGACTATGCGGGAGTTTTAAAAGTAACAGGGCATTTAGAAAACGATTTTTTTAAGGTTTCAGATTTACATCTGAAAAGAATTAAAAAGATTTCAGAAGCAAAAGATTTTGTTGTTATAATTGGAAGTTTAGAAAAAAGCAAAATCATAAATCAATTAGCCAAAGAAGGAAAAATTGATGCAAATCAACTTCAAGGAAAATGGGAAAAATTTACGACGCAGATTATCGAAAATCCATTCAAAGGAATTAAAAAAGCGTTGGTAATTGCAGGTTCAGATAAAAGAGGAACGATTTACGGAATCTACGATTTATCGAATCAAATTGGCGTTTCGCCTTGGTATTTCTGGGCAGATGTTCCAGTTAAAAAACAATCAGAACTACATGTTTTGCCTGGCATTCATTCGCAGGAAGAGCCAAAAGTAAAATACAGAGGAATTTTTATCAATGATGAAGCTCCGGCTTTATCTGGATGGGCTTTTGAGAAGTTTGGCGGATTTAATTCGAAATTCTACGATAAAGTTTTTGAATTGATTCTGCGAATGAAAGGCAACTATTTATGGCCAGCAATGTGGGGTAGAATGTTTTATGTTGAAGATCCGCAGAATGCTGTTTTGGCCGACGAATACGGAATTGTAATGGGAACTTCGCATCACGAACCGTTAACGAGAGCGCATGCCGAATGGGGAAAAGCAAACGGAAAATGGGATTTTAATTCTAATTCTGAAGCTTTGATTACGTTTTGGAAAGACGGAATTAAAAGAATGGGAAATAAGGAAACTATCGTTACGGTTGGAATGCGTGGAGACGGCGACGAGCCCATGACGGAAGGAACTGCGATTGAATTATTAGAAAATATCGTAAAAACTCAAAGAAATATTATTGCAGAAGTTACGAAAAAACCAGCCGAAGAAACTCCGCAAATGTGGGCGCTTTACAAAGAAGTTCAAGATTATTACGACAAAGGCATGACCGTTCCCGACGATGTTACACTTTTATTATGCGATGATAATTGGGGAAATATCCGAAAACTTCCTGAACTAGATGCAAAACCTCGAAAAGGTGGTTACGGAATTTATTATCATTATGATTATGTGGGCGGACCAAGAAATTATAAATGGATCAATACCAACCAAATTGAACGCGTTTGGGAACAAATGGATTTGGCGTATCAATACGGTGCAGATAAAATCTGGATTGTAAATGTGGGCGATATTAAACCAATGGAATTTCCGATTGAGTTTTTTATGGATATGGCTTGGAATCCTGAAAAGGTTAATGCTGGAAATTTACAGCAATATTATGTGAATTGGGCAAAAGAGAATTTTGATAATCAATTTGCAGAAGAAATTGCTGAAATTTTAAAATTGTACACTAAATACAATTCACGCAGAAAGCCAGAATTGCTGGATTCTAAAACGTATAGTATTACAAATTATAATGAAGCAGATCGAGTTATTGCCGATTATCAAAAATTAGTTGAAAAAGCTAATTCGATAAACGAAAAGTTGAAACCAGAATACAAAGATGCTTTTTATCAGCTCATTTTGTTTCCTGTTTTGGCAAGTGCCAATTTAAATGAATTGTATGTTGCAACGGCTAAAAATCATTTATATGCAGAACAGGGAAAAACTCTGGCAAATGATTATGCTGAAAAAGTAAAAGTGTTATTTGAAAAAGATAGTTTACTTACGAATTATTATCATACTCAATTAGCAAATGGTAAATGGAATCATATGATGTCGCAAACACATATTGGATATGACAATTGGCAGCAACCCGATAAAAATGTGATTCCTAAAACAAAAATCATTGAAGTTTCAAATAGAACCCAATCAGGAATTTCGGTTAAGGATTTTCCAAAGACTGAAACATCAAATAATAAAAATAGAGATTTAGAGAATGTTCGAGGTTTTGTTGAGGATAACGGTTACATTTCGATAGAAAGTAAAAATTATTCAAAAGCGATAAATTCGAATGCAGTAAAATGGACGATAATTCCGAATCTAGGTAAAACTGATTCTGGAATAACAATAAAACCTTCAAATATTCAGTCAATTGAAATTTCAGAACAATCACCACGATTAGAATACGACGTTCATTTTTATAATAAAGGAAAAATAAAAGTAAACGCTTATTTTTCGCCCACAATTAATTTTAAAATTGGAGACGGATTAAAATACGGAATTGGCTTTGATGATGAAAAACCACAAATTATGAACCTCAACGCAGATTCTTCAGAAAAAGCTTGGGCAGAATCGGTTGCCAATAATATTAAAATTATTACCTCAATGCATGAAATCGAAAACGAAGGAAATCATGTTTTGAAAATTTATGCGGTTGATCCTGCTTTAGTGCTTCAGAAAATTGTAATTGAAACCGAAAAAGGAAAAGTTTTGGAGTCGTATTTGGGACCGATGCAGAGTTTTAGGAAGGAATGATTCCATAATGTAATACGTTCTGTTTGTCATTCCGAGGGACGAGGAATCACACTCGGGATTCTATAAAGATTGGCGAAATTCTGTGTGGAGTTTCTAGTGTGATTCCTCGTTCCTCGGAATGACAAAACTAAACGAATAAACAACAATTAACTATTTAAACCAAAAGATATGAGATTTATTAAACCTTATTTAGTTGCCGTCACGGCTTTGCTGGCGGTGAGCTGTACTTCGCAAAAAGAAACCGCTTCATTAAAAGACGCTTATAAAAACGATTTTTATATTGGAACCGCTTTAAGTGCCGATCAAATTGAAGTTAAAAATGCGAATGAAGATTCATTGATTCGTAAAGAATTTAATGCAATTACAGCAGAAAACATTATGAAATCAATGTATACGCATCCGCAGAAAGACAAATATGATTTTGCTTTATCAGATAAATTTGTGGCGTATGGCGAAAAAAATAAAATGTTTATTCATGGGCATACTTTGATTTGGCACAGTCAATTAGCGCCTTGGATGGAAAAAATTGCTGATAGCACAGAAATGAAAGCGTTTATGAAAGATCATATTACGACAATCGTTTCCAAATACAAAGGCAGAATCAATTCTTGGGATGTTGTAAACGAAGCTTTAAACGACGATGGAACTTTGAGACAATCTGTTTTTTTGAAAACGCTTGGAGATAAATATTTAGTTGATGCTTTCAAACTAGCAGAAAAAGCCGATCCAAAAGCCGAGTTATATTACAACGATTATAATATTGAAGAACCCGCAAAAAGAGCCGGAGCGATTGCTTTAATTAAAAAAATAAAAGCCGAAGGCGGAAAAGTAGACGGAGTAGGTATTCAAGGGCATTGGAGATTACAAAGTCCATCAATTGAAGAAATTGAGAAAAGTATTTTAGAATATTCAGCGCTAGGAATCAAAGTAGCTTTTACAGAATTGGATATTACCGTTTTACCAAATCCGTGGGATCTAAAAGGAGCAGAGATTAGTCAGAAATTTGAAGGAAGTGAGAAAATGAATCCGTATCCAAAAGCATTACCAGATTCTATTCAAAACAAACTCGCAGAACGTTACGAATCGATTTTTAAACTATTTTTAAAGCATAAAGATAAAATAAGCCGAGTAACTTTTTGGGGAGTTCACGATGGACAATCGTGGCTAAACGACTGGCCGATAAAAGGAAGAACCAATTATCCTTTACCATTTGATGCCACTTTAAGACATAAAAAAGCATACTATAGTATTTTAAAGCTGAAAGAAACTAAAGAATAAATACTAAAAATGCTTCAGCTTTGAGAAAACAATCAACAATCGGTTGTGAAATGAAAAATAACTTAAATAAAGTAAACTAAATTTGCATAATATGTTTTTTTGTCTAATTTTACACAACCGATTGTTTTAATTGTTATTAGCACAATCTTGTCATTTCGAGGAATGAGAAATCACACTACAAACTCCACGACAGAATGTCGTTATTTTTTGTCGAATCCCGCGTGTGATTTCTCCTTCGTCGAAATGAAAAAAAAGAACTAACTAACCACAAAACCACCAATGACTAACATTTCACAAAAACTATCCATCAAAGAAAAAATTGGATACAGCTTAGGAGATCTTGCTGCCAATCTAGTTTTTCAAACTTTGATGACGTATTTGGCGTATTTCTACACCGATATTTACGGATTATCACCAACCGATTCTTCCATCATCATGCTGATTGTGGGTTTAGTTGCAGCCTTTATTTTTAATCCGATCATTGGGGTTTTGGCGGACAGAACGAGCACCAAATGGGGGAAATTCAGACCCTGGATTTTGATAACTGCAATTCCGCTGGGAATCGTGGCTCTATTAGCGTTTTCTACTCCAGATTTCTCGTACAAAGGAAAAGTAATTTATGCCGTTGTAACGTATACTTTACTGCTTCTTTTTTATGCTGGAAACAATCTTCCGTATTCTGCTTTGAGCGGGGTAATTACGGGCGATATGAAAGAGAGAAACAGTATGTCATCTTATCGTTTTGTGGCGGTAATGTTTGCCCAGTTTTTTGTTCAGGTTTTTATGCTGGGAATTATCAAAAGTGCTGGAAATGGTGACAAAGCAATTGGAATTGAAAAAGTAATGACGGTTTTAGCAATTATTGGAACAATTATGCTGATCATTACCTTTTTAACGACAAAAGAAAGAATCATTCCAAAACCAGAACAAAAGTCAAGCGTAAAAGAAGATTTAAGCGATTTAATAAAAAACAGACCTTGGATCATTATGCTTTCGCTGACGACTTTGGTTTTTGTGACTTTGGCTATGAAAGGCGGTTCGTATGTTTATTATTTTGAGAATTATGTAAATAAAGATCAATTGGCGGTTTTTATTCAGCCTATTTTAGATACTTTGTCGAATATCGGATTGAACCATTTTGGGAATGATCCTGTTTCTGCTGGATTTGGATTGTTTAATGCAGGTGGTATTATCTTTATGATTGTTGGAATTACTTTGTCTAAAAATCTGGCTGACAAATACGGAAAGCGAAATGTTTTTGGTGTGTTTTTATTCATTTCGACTTTATTCATTATCGCTTTTTATTTCTTTCCGTCTACGTCAATCAGCTTGATGTTTTTTTCTCAAATTCTACACGGATTTTTCTACGGAATAACAATTCCAATTCTTTGGGCGATGATTGCCGATGTTGCCGATTATTCAGAATGGTTGAATAATCGCCGTGCAACTGCCATTATTTTTTCGGCAATGATGGTAGGTTTAAAAGCAGGATTAAGTATTGGAGGATCGTTAACAACTTTATTTTTAGGTTATTTCAACTATGTTCCAAATGCGGTAGAGCAGTCTCAAACAGCCATAAACGGAATTAAATTACTGGTTAGTATTTTCCCTGCAATCCCTTTTTTAATTGGAGCTGGATTATTGTTTTTCTATAAAATCAATAAAGAAATGGAAGTGCAGATTGAAACAGAATTAAAAGAAAGAAGAACTTAATTATTTAAACAAAATAGTACTATGCCTGAAGATAGCATTGAACACATTAATTTTGAGGAAATTAATGACCTGGCGATTTCAAAGCCTTTAGTATCACACATGTATACGGCCGATCCTTCGGCGCATGTATTCAACGGGAAAATTTATATTTACCCTTCGCACGACATTGACGCGGGAATTCCGTTTAACGATAATGGCGATCATTTTGGGATGGAAGATTATCACGTTTTTTCTATGGAAGACATTTCATCAGAAGTCGTTGATAATGGCGTTGCGTTGCACGTAGACGATGTTGTTTGGGCAGAAAAACAAATGTGGGCGCCTGACGCAGCGCATAAAAACGGAAAATATTATTTGTATTTCCCTGCCAAACGCGCCAACGGAATTTTCCAAATTGGTGTTGCCATTGCAGATTCACCAGTTGGACCTTTTGTTCCTGAAAAAGATGCCATAAAAGGAAGTTACAGTATCGATCCAGCTGTTTTTGAAGACGAAGACGGTAAACATTATATTTATTTTGGAGGAATTTGGGGCGGACAGCTTCAAAAATACCGCAACAATACATACGATGAAAATAACGAAGAGCCTTTGTCTAAAGAAAAAGCTTTAGGACCAATCGTAGCTTTGTTAAGAGACGATATGCTTGAATTTGCCGAAGAACCAAAAGAGATTAAAATTCTCGATGAAAAAGGAAAAGAGATTCTTGCAGGCGATAATGACCGTCGTTTTTTTGAAGCTTCTTGGGTTCATAAATACAACGGAAAATATTATTTCTCTTATTCAACAGGCGATACGCATTTTATTTGTTATGGAATTGGCGACAATCCGTATGGTCCATTTACGTATCAAGGAAGAATTTTGAATCCTGTTTTAGGCTGGACTTCACATCATTCTATTTGTGAAGTAGAAGGCGAGTGGTATTTGTTTTATCACGATTCGAGTTTATCAAAAGGCGTAACGCATCTGCGAAGCATGAAAGTAACCAAAATCGATTATTTAGAAGACGGTTCGATTATCACGATTGATCCTTACGGAATAAGGAGATTATTTGATTAAGATGAAAAGAACAAAAACAGGTTTAAAAATTGTTACAGCAGTCATTTTAATGAGTGCGTTTTCTTCATGTAAAAAAATTTCGCAAACATCACAATCGGTTGTGTATGCTGATTATGCTTCTTTTGATTGGTTTGATTACAGAGGAAATGACGATGCATATCAAAATCTAGCAAAATCTGATGCAGATTATTTAAATCCTGTTTTGGCTGGTTTTTATCCTGATCCTACAATTTGCAGGGTTAAGGATAAGTTTTATCTCGTCAATTCTTCTTTTTGCTATTTTCCGGGATTACCCATTTTTGAAAGTACCGATTTAGTGAATTGGAAACAAATTGGAAATATTATAGATCGTGCTGAACAGGCCGATTTTGGAAATTCCCGTTTGTCTGGCGGAATGTACGCACCAACTATTCGTTATAATAAAGGAACATTTTATGTAATTTGTACTAATGTAAGCGGAGTCGGTAATTTTATTGTTACGGCAAAAAATCCGGCTGGACCTTGGTCAAATCCGATTGCGCTTCCTGATGTTAACGGAATCGATCCAGATATTTTTTTTGATGAAGATGGAAAAGTTTACATAACGCATAACGGGCCTCCGCCTAATAATGTTTCGCTGCATGATGGTCATCGCGCCATTTATATGCTGGAATATGATTTGGAAAAACAAAAAACCACTACAAGTCCCAAATTGGTTATTGACGGCGGAACCGATATGTCTAAAAAACCTGTTTGGATCGAAGGTCCGCATGTAATTAAAAAGAACGGATTTTATTATCTGATTTGTGCTCAAGGCGGAACCGGTTTTAATCATTCTGAAGTGGTTTTTAGAAGCAAAAATATTTATGGTCCTTATAAAAGTTATTCCGATAATCCCATTTTAACCCAGTCACATTTAGATCCAAATCGTAAAAATTTGGTTTCGACAACAGGTCATGCGGATTTTGTCGAACTGCCCAACGGCGATTGGTGGGCTGTATTTTTAGGATGCCGACCTTATGAAGGCGATTTGTACAATACAGGAAGAGAAACTTTTATGATGCCTGTGGAATGGAAAAACAATTGGCCAGAAATTATAGGAGGAAATCAGCCAATTCCTATCATTCATAAACGACCAAATCTTCCGCTTTCTAAAGAAAAAACGGAGCCATTAAATGGAAATTTTATTTCCAAAGACGATTTTAATTCGAATAAATTAGATTTTAAATGGAGTTTTATTAGAACGCCAAAAGAAAAATGGTACGAACTGATTAATGGGAAATTATTAATAAAACCAAGATCAGAATCGATTCATACCGAAACGAATTTTTCTTTTATTGGAAGAAGACAGCAACACTTAAAATTTGAAGCTTCAGTTAAGTTTGAATTTAATCCGAAAGATAATTTACAGACAGCAGGTTTAACAGCTTTTCAAAACGAAAAACATTATTTTTTAATTGGAAAACGATTAAATGCTGAGCATAAATTAGAAGTTTTTGTTGAAAGAACTGCGGATAAAATTAATAACGGAAAATCGGATATTATTGCAAAAAAAGAGCTTTTGAATTCTGAAAAAGCATTATTTGTAAAGATTGAAGGAAATGGAAGATTGTATAGTTTTTATTATAAAACTGCTCAAAATGCAGATTGGATTTTATTAATAAAAGATGTTGATGGTTCGATTTTGAGTACAAAAGAAGCGAGCGGATTTGTGGGAACGTATTTGGGGATGTATGCGTCGAGTAAACATTTTTAGATTTTCCCGTTTAGTTTGTCATCCTGAGGAAGGAAGGATCACACGCGGGATTCGACAAAGTGATTTAACCGCAAAGTTCGCAAGGGATTACGCAAAGAACGCAAAGAAATCCACACAACTTTGTCATTTCGACGAAGGAGACCCGAGCGATAGCGAACAGGCGAAGCAAATCTTCGCAAGTAAATCCGCAATGCATATCGCCAATCTTTGTCGAGCTACTCGTGGAGATTTCTCCTCCGTCGAAATGACAAATATTGTGGTTATTGGTTTGTGGAGTTTCTAGTGTGATTTTTCCTTTCATTCGAAAATGACAAGATTGTCTATTGAAACCGTTTCGAGTGAGGGAGAGAAGTGGAAAGCCCGGAGCCTGGCGAATGAAGTGCGAGGACTTGCAACGGATAGCCTCCCGATAGTTATCGGGACAAGCACACACCCAAATTATTAGAATAAAATAGAGCTTTAAAAAAATAACATAATTCATCTAAAAAATAATTTTTTGTAAAAGTTTTTTATCTACTTTAGCATAACAGAACGGAACAGAACGGTATGCTAAAAGAAGTAGAAAAATTTGAGTTTATAATGAATCACGAAAGTGATATTCCGAAGTACCAGCAATTGGTTGACGGAATTACGAATGCCATTGCAGAGAATATTTTGCAAAAGGGAGATTCGCTTCCGTCTGTGAATGTAATCTGCAAGACTTATCAGCTTTCGAGAGACACGGTTTTTAAGGCGTATTCGATTTTGAAAGACCAAAAAGTAATCGATTCTGTGCCGAACAAAGGCTATTATGTAGCGGGTGAAACGAGAAAAGTGCTTTTGGTTTTAGATACTTTTAAGGCTTATAAGGAGGTTTTATACCATTCGGTTGTGAATAATCTGCCTGATAATGTGATTATTGATGTGCAGTTTCATCATTATAATATTGATGTTTTTAAAACCATCATTAATAACGGAATTGGAAAGTATTACAAATATGTGGTGATGAATTTTGATCACGCGGCTATTGCTCCGGCATTATCGGCGATTTCAAAAGATAAACTGCTTTTGATTGACTGGAATATTAGAGCGGATAAAACGAGTAATTATGTTTTTCAGGATTTCGGAAAAGCGTTTTATGAGTCTTTGACAGAGGCGGTTGATTTGTTTAAAAAATATAAAAAGATACAATTTGTCTATCCAGATTTTACAAATCATCCGTGGGAAACGGTGGAGTTTTTTAAGAAATTCTGTGCCGATTTTGGTTTTGAATATGAGATTATTACCGATCCGAAAAAGTTCAATATCGAAAAAGGAATTGCTTATATCAGTGTAAGCGACAGGATTTTAGGATACTTTTTAGAGCAGTGCAAAGAAAAAGATTTTGAACCAGGAAAAGACGTCGGATTTTTATCGTATAACGAAACCCCGATGAAAAAGTTTATATACAAAGGAATTTCAGTCGTATCAACTGATTTTAAAGAAATAGGAACCAAAGCAGCGGCATTTATTACGCATGACGAAGAAACGCAGTCTTATGTGCCGACAAAATTAATAATAAGAGAATCATTATAGTATGTATTATATCGGTTATGATATTGGAAGTTCTTCTGTCAAGGCAGCCTTGGTAGAAGCAGAAACGGGTAAAAAAGTAATCGTTTTGAATGAACCGCAGAACGAAATGGAAATCCTTTCGATTCACCCAGATTGGGCAGAGCAAGATCCTGAAATTTGGTGGCAGTACATTTGTACGGCGACCAAAAGAGCGATTAAAGAAGCGAATATTGATGCATCGAAAATTCAAGGAATTGGAATTTCGTACCAAATGCATGGATTGGTGGTTGTGGATGAAGCAGGAAACGCACTTCGAAATTCGATTATTTGGTGTGACAGCCGTGCGGTTGAAATTGGTAATAAGGCTTTCGCCGAAATTGGAGAAGAAAAATGCATGTCACATTTGTTGAATTCACCAGGGAATTTTACGGCTTCGAAACTGAAATGGGTTAAAGAAAATGAGCCAGCGGTTTACAGTAAAATTGCTAAATATATGCTTCCGGGAGATTACATCGCTTTGAAATTAACAGGCGAAGTAACGACAACCAAAAATGGTTTGTCTGAAGGAATGCTTTGGGATTATAAAGAAAATAAAGTTGCCGATTGGCTTTTAGAATATTACGGAATTGATACAACATTGACTCCAAAAATTGTAGAGAATTTTACGAATCAAGGTGTTGTTACAGAAAAAGCTTCACAAGAATCAGGTCTTCCCGCAGGAATTCCGATTGTGTATAGAGCGGGAGATCAGCCAAATAATGCTTTGTCTTTGAATGTGCTTCGTCCGGGAGAAGTTGCGGCAACAGGTGGTACGTCGGGTGTTTTCTATGCTGTGACAGAAACAAATTCAGGAAAAAGTACTCGTGTAAACAATTTCGTCCATGTGAATTATACGGAATCAAATCCGAGAGTTGGAAAATTACTGAATATAAACGGTGCAGGAATTCAATACCGATGGATGCGAAACAATATCGGAAATGAATCTTATGAGGAAATGAATGAAAAAGCATCTCAGATAAATGTAGGTTCACAAGGATTGGTTGTCATTCCGTTTGGAAATGGGGCAGAAAGAATGTTCAATAATAAAAACATTGGATCTCATATTTTAAACCTGAATTTTAATATTAATACCAACGCGCATTTATTCAGAGCATCTTTGGAAGCGATTGCATTTTCTTTTGTTTACGGAATGGAATGCCTGAAAGATGATAATGCCACAATTAATGTAATTAGAGCTGGAAATGATAATTTATTCCGTTCTGAAATTTTCTCTAATACAGTTGCAACATTAATTGGACATGAAATTGAAATTTACAATACAACCGGAGCAGTAGGAGCGGCAAGAGCAGTTGGCTTGACAGATGGCGACTTTGAAAAATTTGGTTCAGGAATTACAACAAACGATCACGTAATGACCTTTTTACCTCTAAAAAACAAAGAGGAATACGAAACGGCATATAAAAGATGGAAACAAGAATTAGAATTAATATTAACAAATAAATAAAAAAATAAAATGATAGTTTTAGGAGATAAAGAATACTACAAAGGTATTGGCCAAATTAAATTTGAAGGAAAAGAGTCGGATAATCCGTTGGCATTTAAATATTACAATCCAGACCAAGTTGTAGCTGGAAAAACAATGCGTGAGCACTTTAAATTTGCCATTGCTTACTGGCATACATTCTGCGGACAAGGTAGCGATCCATTCGGACCTGGGACTCAACAATTTGCTTGGGATGCTTCATCAGATCCGTATCAAGCTGCGAAAGATAAGGCAGATGCAGCTTTTGAATTTATCAGCAAAATGGGATTCGATTATTTCTGTTTCCACGATTACGATTTGATTGCTGAAGGAGCAACTTTCGCAGAATCAGAAAAACGTTTGGCTTTTATTACAGATTACTTAAAGCAGAAAAAAGCAGAATCTGGAATTAAATTACTTTGGGGAACTTCAAATTGTTTCTCAAATCCAAGATTCATGAACGGAGCGGCTACAAATCCAGATTTTAATGTAGTAGCAAGAGCTGGAGGACAAGTAAAATTGGCTTTGGACGCAACAATCGCTTTAGGCGGAGAAAACTATGTATTCTGGGGCGGTAGAGAAGGTTATATGTCTTTATTGAACACAGATATGGGAAGAGAATTAGACCACATGGCACAATTCTTAACAATGTCTAGAGACTATGCAAGATCTCAAGGATTTAAAGGAACTTTCTTTATTGAGCCAAAACCAATGGAGCCATCAAAACACCAATACGATTTTGACTCGGCTACAGCAATCGGATTCTTAAAAAATTATGGTTTAGACAAAGATTTCAAAATCAATATCGAAGTAAACCACGCTACATTGGCACAGCATACTTTCCAACACGAATTAGAAGTGGCTGCAAAAGCGGGAATGTTAGGAAGTATCGATGCAAACAGAGGTGATTACCAAAACGGTTGGGATACAGATCAATTTCCAAATAATATCCAAGAAACTACAGAAGCTATGTTGGTTTTCTTAAAAGCTGGCGGATTACAAGGCGGTGGAGTTAATTTTGATGCTAAAATCAGAAGAAACTCTACAGATTTAGAAGATGTTTTCTTAGCACACATTGGCGGTGCTGATACTTTTGCAAGAGCGTTATTGACTGCTGACAAAATTATCACTTCTTCTCCTTACGAAAAATTAAGAACAGAAAGATACAGCTCTTTCGATTCTGGAAAAGGAAAAGAATTTGCTGATGGAAAATTAAACCTTAAAGATCTTTATGCAATCGCTCACGAAAATGGAGAATTAAATCTTCAAAGCGGTAAACAAGAATTGTTTGAAAACATCATTAACCAATATATTTAATTGGTAAACTTCTAGCAAACCAGACAGGTTTTCAAAACCTGTCTGGTTTCTACAAATATTTAGTGAGTGAAAAATCTAAGAATATTTAAATTTTTAAATATGATAGCTATAAAACGTTAAAATTGTTTAAAATACTTTTTTTAGATAAAAACTTTGAAAATGTGTATTAAGATTATGGCTTTTTTAAATTGAAATTTCAAAAAAATAGTTTGAAGGTTTAGTTGCTATTTTTAGATATTAAATCGAAAAGAGTCAGTTTGATAAAATAATAAGTGAGGATTTTTTTATTGAAGGTTTTTTGAAGAGCAGAATCAATCGAAATACACATTTTTACTTACTAGAACTTTATTTAAGCAAAGAAACGCGTACAGTTTTGTCATTTCGACGAAGGAGAAATCGCACACGTATATCTAAAATGATTGGCGACATTAGCGACGGAATTTCTAGTGTGATTTCTCCTTCGTCGAAATGACAAACTATACGATTTAAGTTTCGGGAGAAATTACTAAACAACTAATAAACCAAAAAACTTATGAAATTTTTTATTGACACTGCCAATCTTCAAGACATTGAAGAAGCGCAGGCTTTAGGCGTTTTAGACGGCGTAACCACGAATCCGTCTTTAATGGCAAAAGAAGGCATTACAGGAAAAGAAAATATCCTGAAACATTATTTAGATATTTGTAATATCGTTGACGGCGACGTTTCTGCTGAAGTAATCTCAACCGAACTTGAAGGAATGATTAGAGAAGGAGAAGAGCTTGCCGCTTTGCATCCGCAGATTGTGGTAAAATTACCAATGATCGGAGATGGAGTGAAAGCCTGCAAATACTTTTCTTCAAAAGGAATTCGTACCAATGTAACTTTAGTATTTTCTGCGGGACAAGCTTTACTGGCTGCATAAGCTGGAGCTACTTATGTTTCTCCATTTTTAGGACGATTAGATGATGTTTCAACAGACGGAATGCATTTAATTGCTGAAATAAGAGAAATCTATGATAATTATAATTATCAAACGCAAATTTTATCGGCTTCGGTAAGACATACAATGCATATTGTAAATTGCGCAAAAGTAGGATCAGATGTAATGACAGGACCGCTTTCTGCAATAAAAGGTTTGCTAAAACATCCTTTAACCGATATTGGATTAAAACAATTTGTTGAAGACGCTAAAAAGATGAATTTATAGTTTTAGAATTCTTTTTTTTTAAGAATAATTTCAAATCCCCTCAAGTAATTTTGAGGGGATTTTTTTGAAATATAAGCAACCGATTGTTTCTTTTAGCACTTTGTAAGAAATATATTGGTTGGAGTTTAGTTGCTTGATTTTTAGAAGATAAGTGCCTTGTCGCCTTATTTTGCAAAGGATAAGAACGAATTTGCATTTATTGCTGATTTTATCATTTAACGATAACGTTTTAGTGAATTTTTAAAAAATTACAAAATTTAACTTTTTATGTTTTTTTTAAGAATTTGAAGTAAACAATTTATTATCTCTAACGTTTTCGTTGTATTGAATCTTGTTTTTGGTAATTATTCAATATTTTTTTATTTTAAATGTTTAAAATGTTTTTTTTGAACGATGTTTTTTTGAAATTGATAAAAAAAATTAACGCAACCGATTGTGTGTTGTTGTTTTTTACATATATTTGTTTTGACAATAAGGGTATAAGTCGTTTGAATTTGCAGTAAATAAAAATGACAAATAACTCTGTAAACAAGAAACTAACTAAACCATACTATTAACTAATTAAACCAATTATTTATGACTAACTTTTTAATTACTAAAAGCAGATCTAAATACTTTAAGAATTTAGGGTTCTTAATTCTCATGCTGGTATTTTCTGCTACGGTAAATGCGCAAATTACAGTGTCGGGTACTGTATCTGACGGTAGCGGACCAATACCAGGAGTGAATATTATCGTTAAAGGAACCAAAACAAGCACAGTCTCTAATTTTGACGGAACTTATACATTAACTGCTATTCCTACCAGCAGTACTTTAGTTTTTAGCTTCATCGGATACAAGCCGTATGAAATTGCAGTAAATAATAAAACTAAAATTGATGCTTTGCTTGAAGAAAATCTTAATGATTTGAAAGAAGTAGTAGTTATCGGATACGGAACAGCAAAAAGAGCTGATTTAACGGGAGCTATTTCTTCTATTTCTAGTTCGGCGGTAACGCAATCTGTTTCTACCACTATTGATCAAGTTTTGCAAGGTAGAGCTGCTGGTGTACAAATACAGCAAAATAGTGGTACTCCAGGAGGAAGTTCTTCTGTACGTATTCGTGGTATTAGTTCAATTACAGGTTCTAATGAACCAATTTACGTAATTGATGGCGTTATTATAGATGGAAATTCTGGTTCTTTAAATGTCAATCCGCTTGCTGGAATTAATCCAAATGATATTGCATCAATTGATATTTTAAAAGATGCTTCTGCAACGGCAATTTATGGTTCAAGAGCTGCAAACGGTGTAATTATGGTTACAACCAAAACAGGTAGAAAAGGGGATTTGACTTTAAACTTTGATAGTTATGTAGGTTGGCAGCAAATGCCTAAACAATTGCAGGTTTTAAATTTAAGAGAATATGGAACGCTAAAAAATACTCGTGCAGATTTAGGAATTGTACAAAGAGACCCTTATTTCATACGCCCTGAATTATTAGGAGAAGGAACAAATTGGCAAGACGAATTATTTCAAGTTGGTTTAATTCAAAGTTACAATTTATCTGCTTCTGGTGGATCTGATAATACCACTTACGCATTAGGAATGTCTTATTTTGATCAGGAAGGAACCGTAATCGGATCTTCTTTTGATCGTATGACTATTAGAGCTGTAGTTGATTCTCAGGTAAAAAAATGGATGAAAGTTGGCGTAAACTTAAACACATACAAAAACAATCAGGTAACTACGGTTAATGACGATTCAGTGATTTTGACCGCTTTAAAACAAACTCCAAACGTAGCAGCTCGTAACGCTGATGGAACTTTTGACGGACCGGATACGACTGAATTTGTTCAAACGAACCCATTAGGAATCGCGATGCTAAAAGATAATCACGGAAAAGACTACGGAATTAGAGGAAATGTTTACGCTGAAATTAGTTTTACAAAAGATTTAAAACTTAGAACACAATATTCTATAGATTACGGATTTGGAAACCGATATACTTTTAATCCATCTTACACTTTTGGAGCATTATCAAATGAAGTTAGAGAAGGGTCAAGAACAAAATCTACCAGCGAAAACTGGATTTGGACTAATAATTTGACTTATAATAAAACTTTTGGAAAACATAATATTAATGCTTTGTTGGGGCAAGAGTTCCAAGAACAAAATTGGGAAAATCTTTATGGATACCGTTCAGGTTATCTAACAAATGGTGCAACAGATTTAAATGCTGGTGATCCAACAACTGCTAGAAATTCAAATGCAAGTTCTACAAAATCGCTTAGTTCTTATTTTGCAAGAGCAAATTATACATTTGATGACAAATATATTTTAACAGGGACTATTAGAAGAGACGGATCTTCGCAGTTTGCAGAAGGCAATAAATGGGATTGGTTTCCATCTGCGTCTTTGGCTTGGAAAATTTCGAATGAATCATTTTTAAAAGACAATACAGTTATCAATAATCTGAAATTGCGTGCAGGTTGGGGAGTAACAGGTAATTCAAGTGTGCCAAATAATGCTTATACCTCGGTTTACGGAACTTCTGCAACCAATTGGGGAAGCGGACAAATTGCAACCAATACAGCTAATCCAGATTTGAAATGGGAAAAGTCAAACCAAACCAATATCGGTTTAGATCTTTCTCTTTTTAATAATAGAATTGAAATTACAACAGATGTTTATTATAAGAAAACAGATGATTTATTGTTGAGATTATCACTTCCCGCTTATGTTGGCACAACTGGACAAGGTTCTACTTCGCCTCCTTTTGCTAATATTGGATCTCTTGAAAACAAGGGTTTTGAGTTTACAATAAACACAGTCAATATGCAGAATAAAGATTTTCTTTGGAAATCAAATTTCAATATTTCTATGAATAGATTCAAAGTGTTGAAATTAAATTCAGAATCGGGTGTTTACGATCAAACTCTTCAACAAGGTTCTGATGTAACTGTAGTTACGCGTACAGCTGTAGGGCAGACATTAGGACAATTTTATGGCTATAAAGTAATTGGACGTTTTGAAAAAGCAACCGATTTCTATTATAAAGATGCCAGCGGAACGGTAAAACCAACAGCATTGCCAGAAGGAATGGTAATTGGTGAAAATGGAGTTTGGATTGGAGATTATATGTTTGAAGATGTGAACAAAGATGGCGTAATTAACGAAAAAGATGCCGGTTACATCGGAGATCCGAATCCAGATTTTACTTTCGGTTTTACGAATAATTTCTCATTCAAAGGTTTTGATATAGGAATTACTTTCTCAGGATCGTACGGAAATGACGTTTTAAATTACCAAAGAAGATGGCTAGAAAATCCTCGTGAAAACACGAATTTATTGAAAACAGCACTTGGATATGCACAATTAGAATTAATCGACCCGAATGGACCAAATGATTATCGTAACGTGCAAATTGTGGGCGGAGATCCTTACATGCCTCGAATTGGTGCTTCATCTGCTTCATCTGCTTCAAATTATCGTTTGAGCAACAGATTTGTAGAAGACGGATCTTATGTGCGACTTAGAAATATTTCAATAGGTTATAATCTTCCAAAAGATTTGTATTCTAAATACGGAATCGCAAATATTAAAGTATACTCTAATATGCAGAATGTTTTAACCTTCACTAAATATAAAGGTTACGACCCTGAAGTTGGAGCGATAAACCAAAACCAACTTTTAAATGGTATCGATAACGGACGTTATCCTTCACCAATGGTAACAACAATTGGATTAAATGTTAATTTCTAAAAACGGTACAATGAAAACAAAGAAAATATTTTACACGGCTTTAATTATTGCATTGCCATTTGTTTGGACGAGTTGCAGCGACATTTTAGAAGTTGAGCCGAATGATGTCATTACAAAAGAAAACTTTTATAAAACAGAGTCTGATTTTCAGGCGGCAACTGGACCATTATATAATAAAGTTTGGTTCGATTTTAATGATAAGTTTTATTACGGTTTAGGAGATGGTCGAGGAGCAAATATGTATGCACCTTTCTCAGATTATGTTTATCCTTTTACCGATTTAACAGAAACAGGATTAACAGGACCTTTGGTTTCGGCTTGGGGGTCATTATATAATGTTGTACAGCAATCGAATAACGTTATTATCGGAATTTCTGGAAGTTCAATGAGCGATGCTATTAAAAACAAATATATTGCCGAAGCTCGTTTTATGAGAGGAACTGCCTATTGGTATTTGGCTTCATTATGGGGAGACGTAATTATCTCGACAGATCCGAGAGAATTGGTTAAAAATCCGATTGTGAATAAAAATCCGCTAAAAGATGTTTACGAATTTTCTATCCGCGATTTAGAATTTGCAGCTAAATATCTTCCAGAATCTGCTGGACAAGCGGGGCGATTAACAAGATACAGTGCATTCGGAATGTTGTCTCGTGTTTATTTATCATTTTCAGGAATCAGCGATAATCCAAACAGCGGAACAAGAAATCAGGAATATCTTGATTTAGCAAAAAAAGCGGCAGAAAAAGTAATGTCTTCTGGTCCATATAGTTTGATGGCTAATTATGAAGATTTATTTATGATCGACAATAACAACAATCCAGAATCGATGTTTGCACTGCAGTGGGTTCCAAACGGAGATTTCGGAGTAAACAATACGCAACAAGCTTATTTTGCATTAGGTTCTGATATTACTGGAGATGATGCCGCTTGGGGATATTGGACAAGAGCATCATATGATGTCTTAAAAGAATACGAATCAAAAGACCTTCGCCGAAGAGCGACATGGATGGCTGATGATGATTTTTATCCAGAAATTAATAAGTCAAACGGCGGATATACAGTTAATCATAGTAAAGAATTTGTAAACATAAAAAAGGGAGTTGTAGGATCTACGAAAGACAATTCAAAAATTACCCGTATGAATTCTGCCTTGAATACCAATATGCTACGCTTGGCCGAAGTTTATTTAAATTATGCAGAAGCCGCTTTAGGAAACAATACTTCCACTTCAGACGCTTTAGCTTTAGAGGGCATAAACAAATTGCGTACGCGTGCAGGTCTTACTCCAAAAACAGCTTTAACTTATGCTGATATTAGACATGAAAGAAGAGTAGAATTGGCTATGGAAGGACAATATTGGTATGATTTGGTAAGAAGAGCTTATTACAAACAGCAGGAAGTAATTAACTATGTAACGGGACAAGACAGAGGTGTAATTCAACCTATTCTTTATGATGCTGCTACTAATACAGTTTCTATAGATCCGGCAAGAAGCAGTAGTCCGCGTGCAATTGGAGTTATCGATGCGACAATTTTCCTTCTTCCTTACCCAGAATCTGAATTGGTTCAGAACCCTTTATTAAGAGAAAATCCGGTTCCGTATCAGTTTACAGAAGAGAAAATAAAAGACTTATTCTAGTTTCATAAATAAAAAACTAAAAGACATAAATATGAAATATATTTTAAATAAAAAGTATTGGGCGCCAATTGCAATTTTAAGCATGATGGTTTTCGGTATGTTGTTTACTTCTTGCGATAACAACGATTCAGAAGGAGGAACAATTACGATCACAAGAGTATTTTTAGAAGATGTAAATTCGACTGTACCTGATAGAGAAGTTACTTTTGCCCGTTTAGGACAGCTATTGCGTATTGAAGGATCAGGCTTTACAGGTTTAAAGAAAGTATACATAAACGGATATTCGACCTATTTTAATGTCGTTTTTGTTTCTAATAATTCGATGTTGGTAAGTGTTTCAGCAGATACACCAATTTTAGAAGCAGATCCATCAGTTAGAAATACAATTCGTTTTGTAAATGACAATAGCGAAACCACATTTAAATTTGAAATTCGTTCAGGAAAGCCTGCTATTTCAAACATTTCGAATACAATGCCAAATCCAGGCGAAACGATTACCGTGTCAGGAAGTGGCTTAACAGAAGTCAGTAAAGTAATTTTTCCAGGAAATGTTGAAGTAACAACAGGAATTACATCTGATGAAGATGGCGAATTCTTTATTGTTACGGTTCCAAATGGCGTTTCAGATAATGGAGGTTCATTATTCGTTCAAACTTCAAACGGAGGTGTTTATTCTCCAGCATATTTTAACTGTAAAAGAGGAATTATTTTAGATTTTGATGGAAGAGGAACTCAAGGATCTTGGAGTACTGCAACAATTCCGGGCATGATTGCACCAGCAGATCTTGAATCAGCGACAGTTGGTACAGGAAATGCTTCACATGGTAAATATGTACCACATCGTCCTGCACGTCTTGCTTCTATCGCCCCAGCAACTGGAAGAGCAACAGAAGCTTGGACAGCTGGAACAGGCGTAGATAACTGGAGAACACAATTAACTCCTTTTATTCCTACTACTACACCTCTTGATAAAGTAGCGTTTCAGTTTGATATCTATGTGCCAGATGCCTGGAAAGATTCTGGTTATTTAAAAATATGTACAGTCAATAATTTTAATGCAGGTACATGGGCTGGAGGAGTTTACAATTACATTCCGTGGCTCGTTGATGGAAAATCAGTCGCTTTTCAGACTACAGGATGGATAACTGTAACCATTCCGTTAAATAAATTTTATCAATGGTCTAAAGAAGCAGCTACTTTCGAAACTGTTTTGGCTTACCGTGAAACTACAACGTATCAAAATTTTGGAATTTGGTTTGAAAATGCCGATGTAAAAATGAAAGACGTTCTAGGAACAGAAAGCGCAGTAGAATTTCCATCAAAAGCAACTTCTGTAAAAGTGTATACAGATAACTGGAGAATTGTACCATTAGATACGCCAGTTTACAACGATTTTAACTAACACAGCCACAAAATGAAATACAAATATATCATACCAATAATTGCTTCATCATTAATGATTTTGTCATCATGCGATGATAATTTGATGGAGTGGGGAAAAGACCCAGAACATGGAGAAATAACAGGTGCGGAGCTTCCATTAGCTTTAGTAGAAAAAATCAGCCGTTATGAGCCATTAAAAGTATATTCTGATTTTTCTTTAGGAAACGGAATCGGAATCAGTTTGTATATGAGCGATGCAGCTTATAGAAAAATTGTAAACGAAAATTTTGATGAGGTTACACCAGGTTACGAAATGAAACACGGAGCAATGGTAAATGCTAAAGGAGAAATTAATTTTACTAATGTAGACGCTTTTATCGCGGCAACTAAAAGCGCTGGTTTAAAAGTTTTTGGACATACTCTAATTTGGCATTCCAACCAAAATGCAAGTTATTTAAATGGAATAATTGCCCCAACAGTAATTCCAGGTTCTAGTGGAACAAATGTTTTGAATTTAGCGCCTCTTAAAGATGGTTCATTTACTGGCTGGGCAAGATATAATGCAGGAAAAGGAATTACAACTGTTGCCAATGCAGGTTTAGTAAGTAATTCTGCAGCTATCCAATTAGCATCCAGCGCAACCTCTTCTGCTGCTTATAATTTACAACTTATATCTCCCGATATATCAATTGTAAGCGGACATAATTATGAAATATCTTTTTATATAAAATCAGATATAGCAGGAAAAGGAAGAATTTCTTTTAATGAATCACTAATTAATACTGCTCAATATCCTTATAAAGACTGGTATAATACAGGAGCAGCTGCAACAGAAGCTTTTGTGACGACTTCTTCTTGGCAGCAGGTTAAAATAAAAGTAGCACCAGGCGATTTTAAGACTGGAGTAAGTACTTTTAAATTCAATGTTGATTTAGGTTACCTTCCAAACGTAACGTATTTAATTGATGTTAATACACTTGCTGTTGTAGATCTTGATGCGGCTACAGGACCAGTTAATTTGGTTTCTAACGGAACATTTAATTCTGGAATAACAGGATGGAGCAGAGCAAATGGAGCGGCAGATGCTTTAAGTGCAGGAACAGGAGCAGCAAATGTTTATGAAGGAAGCGGATCAATGAAAGTGGTAAATGCTACAAGTACAGCAACAGAGCAATGGAGAACTCAGATTCAGACAACGTTTACTTCTCCATTGGTAGCAGGAAAAAGCTACACCATTTCTTATATGATTCGTTCTGAAGCTAATGGTTCTGTAAGATGTTCAACTACACCAGGATCATTGGCTAGTTATCAGGGAGATCAAACTACTACTACTGCATGGAAACTTGTAGAATGGAAAATTACAGCAAAAGGCGGTGAAACAGGTTTTGGTTTCGATTTAGGAGGAGCTGCAGGAACATATTATATCGACAATGTTTTAGTAACTGACGGAACATCATCTGGCGGAGGTGCTACAGCACCAATTACAGTTGAAAAAACAGATGCTGAGAAAACCAAAATTATTGGCGATGCCATGACCGATTGGATTTCGAAAATGATGACACATTATAAAACGGGAGTTTTTGCTTGGGATGTTGTAAATGAGCCAATGAAAGAAGACGGAACTCTTAGAAATGGAACTGAAGGCGACACGGCTACAGACTATTTCTCTTGGGTAAAATATCTTGGAAAAGATTATGCAGTAACGGCTTTCAAATTGGCACGTCAATACGGAAATGCAACCGATAAATTGTTTATTAACGATTATAACTTAGAATCGAGATTAGACAAATGCGACGGAATAATCGAATACGTAAAATATATTGAAAGCAAAGGAGCAACGGTTGACGGAATCGGAACACAGATGCACATCGGTCTAACAACAGATAAAGACAAAATTGTTCAGATGTTCCAAAAACTGGCGGCTTCAGGAAAATTGATTAAAATTTCTGAGCTAGATATTAGATTAGGAACAGCGACGCCAACTGTTGCACAACAAGCTTCGCAAGCAGAAATGTATCAGTATGTTATTGATATGTACAAAAAATATATTCCTGTACCACAACAATATGGAATTACGATTTGGGGCGTTTCTGATAATGCAAAAGAACATGAATATTGGCTTCCAAACGAATCTCCAAATCTTTGGGATGCAAACTATGTTCGTAAACATGCATACAAGGGTGCAGCAGACGGACTTGCAGGAAAAGATGTAAGTTTAGGATTTTCGGGTGAGTTAGTAAAACCTTAATAAATTAAAATCTGTTGAGTAGCAAAAAAGCTTTGTCGAAGTTCTAAATTTTGACAAAGCTGCTTTGTTTAATTTTACTATTAAAATAAAAAGTATGTTTCATATTCTCAAAAAAAGTTTTTTTCTAATCGCCTTATTTTTAATGCATTTTGGGTTTTCTCAAAACATACCTCATCTTCAGAAAAAAGGAAATAAAACACAATTAATTGTAAACCAAAAACCATTTTTGATACGCGGCGGCGAATTAGGAAATTCATCAGCAACAAGTATGGAAAGCATGGAAACGATTTGGCAAAAATTGGTTGATATGAACCTCAACACTGTTCTTACGCCAATTTATTGGGAATTGATAGAACCTCAAGAAGGAAAATTTGACTTTCAATTAGTAGACGATTTAATTCTTCGTGCGAGAAAAGAAAATTTAAAATTGGTTTTTCTTTGGTTTGGATCTTGGAAAAATAGTATGTCAAGTCACGCGCCGGCTTGGGTAAAATTAAATCAGAAAAAATATCCGAGAGTTAAAGATGATAAAAATAAAAGTCATGAAATTGTAACGCCTTTCAGCGAAAATAATCTTCAAGCCGATTTGAATGCTTTCAAAAAATTAATGAATCACATTCAAGAATTCGATCAAAAAGAGCAGACAGTTATTATGATTCAGGTCGAAAACGAAATCGGAATGCTGCCAACTGCGCGCGATTATCATCCGTTGGCAAACGAAGCTTTCAAAAAAGATGTTCCAAAAGAATTACTGCAATATCTTCAAAAAAACAAAGAAAAATTAGTTCCCGAATTTTTAGAAATCTGGAAGAAAAACGGATTTAAAACTTCAGGAAACTGGGAAGAAATTTTCGGAAAAGGACTTCAAACAGACGAAATTTTTATGGCTTGGTATTTTTCAAAATTCACCAATCAAATTGCGAAAGCAGGAAAAGAAGTTTATCCAATTCCAATGTTTGTCAATGCCGCACTAAATGCGCCCGAAAAAAAACCGGGACAATATCCGAGCGCAGGACCGCTTCCGCATCTTATGGATGTTTGGAAAGCAGCTGGAAACTCAATTGACTTTTTAGCGCCCGATTTTTACAATCCGTCTTTCAAACAATGGAATGATTTATTTACACGTCAAGGCGATCCTTTATTTATTCCCGAACATCGTTTTGATGAAACCGCGCCATTCAAAGGTTTATATGCAATTGGTCATTACGAAGCAATTGGTTTTTCGCCATTTTCTATCGAATCTGTTGCCGATGCAAAAAAAGAACCTTTGGGCAAAATTTACGATTTAGTGAAACAATTAACGCCAACAATTGAAACATATAAAGGACAAGGAAAAATCGACGGAGTTCTTTTAGACAAAGAAAATAATAGTCAAATCATTAAAATGGGCGATTACGAATTCACTTTTAAACATGATTATACTTTAAATTGGTCGGACGGATCAAAAGCTGAGGTTTGGCCAATGTCAAGCGCGATTATTATTGAAATTGCTAAAGATGAATTTTATATTTCAGGTTCTGGAATTGTGGTAACTTTTAAGTCATTAAAAGAAAACTTAAATGCAGGAATTTTGAAAACAGATCAAGGCAGATTTGAAAATAATATTTGGAAAACCATAAGACATTTTAACGGAGATCAAACGCATCAAGGAAGACATTTAAGAATTTCGGTTGGCGATTACGAAATCCAAAAAATAAAATTATATAGTTACGAATAACTTATTTGAACAGGAATTATATGGATTTACACGAATTATTTTAGGCAAATAAATCCGCAAAATTTCCGTGAAAATTTTAGCCACAGATTAAAAGGATTAACACAGATTAATTTAAAAAATCCTTTTAATTCTTTTAATCTGTGGCAAAAAAAAACACAATACAATGAAAAAAATAATACTAGCATTTCTAATAACCTTTAGCATAAACGCCCAAATAAAATTGCCGAGATTAATAAGCGACGGAATGATTTTGCAGCGCGATACCAAAATCAATATCTGGGGTTGGGCGTCGCCAAACGAAAATATTGAACTCGATTTTAAAGGAAAAAAATACAATACCACAACATCCGAAGAAGGAAAATGGTCTATCCAACTTCCATCGCAAAAAGCGGGCGGACCTTATGAAATGACTTTAAAAGGAACAAATACGATTATTCTGAAAAATATTCTTTTTGGAGATGTTTGGTTGTGTTCTGGACAATCGAATATGGAACTTCCGATGGACAGATTGAAAGACAAATACAAAGACGTAATTGCGAAATCTGAAAATTCAAATATTAGGCAATTTCTAGTGCCGGATGAATATTATTTTGAAAAAGAAAGAAATGATTTTTCGTCAGGCGAATGGGTTTCAGCAAATCCAAACAGCATTTTGCAATTTACTGGCGTTGGTTATTTTTTCGCTACAGAAATTTACGAAAAGTATAAAGTTCCAATCGGATTAATAAATAGCGCTTTGGGCGGTTCGCCCGCTGAATCTTGGATAAACGAAGAAGGAATTAAAAAGTTTCCAGATTACGAGCAGGAATATTTAAAATTTAAAGATGGAAAACTCGAAAAACAAATCGATGAAAATGATCGAAAAGTAAGTTCAGATTGGTATAAATTAGTAAATCAAACCGATTTGGGTTTACAAAATAAATGGAAAAACACAAACGATATTTCCGATTGGAAAACAATGAAAATTCCAGGTTATTGGGCTGATGGAGAACTTGGAAATGTAAACGGTTCTGTTTGGTTTAAAAAAGAGTTTGTTTTAGAAAAAGTAAAAGAAAATGAAGCAAAATTAATTTTAGGACGAATTGTAGATGCCGATTCTGTTTTTGTAAACGGAAATTTTGTGGGAACAACTTCGTATCAATATCCGCCGAGAATTTATGCTTTCAATGCTAATTTTTTAAAAGAAGGAAAAAACGAAATTACAGTTCGAGTTATCAACAATTCGGGGCGAGGAGGTTTTGTAACCGATAAACCTTATGAGTTAATTATTGGAGATAAAACAATCGATTTAAAAGGAAATTGGAATTATAAATTAGGTTCAAAAATGCAGCCGCTTCCCGGCCAAACTTTTGTAAGATGGAAACCCGTCGGACTTTATAATGCGATGATTGCACCTTTAAAAAAATATCCATTAAAAGGCGTTTTATGGTATCAAGGCGAATCAAATACGAAAAAGCCTTCAGAATATTTTTCTTTGATGGAAACATTAATTGATACGTGGCGCACGCAATTAAATCAAGAAAAATTGCCATTTTTAATCGTACAATTGACGAATTATATGGATTCAAAATTGGAACCTGTAGAAAGCAGTTGGGCAGCTTTGAGACAACAGCAATCCAATTTATTAAAAGTTGAAAATACAGGATTAGCCGTTACTATAGATTTGGGAGAATGGAACGATATTCATCCCTTAAACAAATATGATGTTGGAAAAAGATTGTCACTTCAAGCAAGAAAACTGGTTTATGGCGAGAAAAAAATAATCGCTTCTGGCCCAATTTTTAAATCAATGGAAAAGAAAGAAGATCAGCTTATTTTGAGTTTTAATGAAATTGGAACTGGATTAATAAGCAAAGGAGGAAATATTTTAAACGGTTTTGCAGTTGCGGATTCAGATGGAAAATTTGTCTGGGCGAAAGCAATTATTGAAGGCAATAAAATTATTGTTTGGAATAATGAAGTTCAAAATCCAGTAAAAGTGCGTTACGCTTGGGCAGACAATCCTGATATTGCTAATTTGTATAATAAAGAAAATTTGCCTGCTTCGCCTTTTGAGGCAGAATTGAAGTAGTTACAAAGATTTTCTGTAGAGACGCACCGCAGTGTCTACATCTAGTATATCGACAAACATTGTGTTAGACGCACTGCGGTGCGTCTCTACGATAAACAGACATAAAATCAAATCTGTAGATATTTTGCCCAATTTTGTCATTTCGAGGAACGAGAAATCATAATAGAAGATCGACAAAGATTTGCGCTTTTTCTTTGCGGAATTGCGCGTGTGATTTCTCCTTCGTGGAAATGACAAACTTTAGCGTTAAAAAATTACTTCAAATTCTCCATTAACATATTCAAAAAGGCTTTAACTGCTTTTTTCTCATACACTTCTTTCAAGGAAATCAACATCGCAGTTCGGGTCATGTTTTGCCCTTTTATTGGAATCGCGTGCAGATCTTTTTCGTTTTCAATTGTCGTTTTGGTTAATATTGTATGCCATTTTCCGGTTTTAATTAATTCTAATAAAGTAGGAATATCATTGATTTCAATCGTAACTTTCGGATTGAGATTGTCTTTTTCAAAAGCTTTATTGATAAACAGCGTCGTACTAAAACCACTCGAAGGAAGTGCCAGCGGCAAAGAACTCACTTCTTCTAGAGAAATGCTTTTTTTATGGATTAAAGACGTTTCAGACGAAGTAACCAATGCCATTGGAGAGGTAAATAATTCTCTGTATTTGAAATGGGCTTCTGAGGCAATTTCTTCGAAAGTCAGAATAACATCAAGTTCAAAATGATTCAATTTATGAATTAATTCCTGAGAAGTTCCAAAAACAATTTCAAATTGAATTTTGGGATATTCTGAACTAAATAAAATGAGCGCTTTGGTAACCACGTGACGCAATGCATAGGTCACGCCGATAGCAATTTTTCCAGTTTCAAGATTATTCAGGTCTTTAATAAATTGGAGTCCGTCAGAAGCTTTATTTACCGATTGCTGTGCATAAAGAGCAAATAAATTTCCAGCTTCGGTTAGTGTAATTCTTTTTCCGATTCTATTAAAAAGAGGAACTTGTAATTCGTCTTCCAACTGTTTAATTTGTTGTGATAATGTGCTTTGGCTAATATAAAGCGCTGCTGCAGCTTCTGTAAAATTTAGTAATTCTTTTGCTTTGAGAAAATATTTAAGCTGTCGAAGTTCCATTTCTAAATCGGTTTTATCGATTGATTATATCGAAAAATAAGGTTTTACAAATATAGAAAATCTTAAGAACTTTGTACTGTTGTAAAATTACAGAAGAAAGAAAAATGAAAATCATAGCTTTACAAGAAGGAAATTACGTGGCAAATGCTCAAAAGGAATTTAAACTTCTAAATGAAAAGACATTAGATTCTGGTTTGAAAATGGCAATTCAGCCTTTTCTCGTTATTACCGATAATGATGTCATTTTATTAGATTTTGGTTTAGGATTCGTAAATAATGGAATTCCGTTTATTTACGAGATGCTTCAAAAGAATAATATTAGTTCTAATGAAATAACAAAAGTTTTGGTTTCGCATCTGCATAAAGATCATATTGAAGGAATTGGTTATTTTGAGAACGGCAATTTTGTTCAAAATTTTCCGAATGCAAAGATTTACATTCAGGAACGAGAAATAGATTTTGCTTTAGAACAAATCAATAATCCGTCGTATGTTTTTGAGTTATTAAGTCAATTAAAAAAACTTCCAAATGTTGTGTTGCTAAATTCTGATAGAGGCAACATAACTAATGAAATCTTTTATGAAGTTTCGGCTGGACATACAAAATTTCATCAAGTTTTCTGGATAAAAGCCGATGATGAAATTGTTTTTTATGGCGCAGATGATTTACCACAAAAAATATATTGGTCCATGCATGTTGCTTACAAAACTGATTTTGACGGAAAACGTGCAAGAGAATCACGCAAGAAATGGGAACAACAAGCAAAAGATGAAAATTGGAAAGTACTTTTTTATCACGATATGAAAATACCAGTTTTTGAATTTATTGAAGAGAAAATGGAAATTGAGAATAGATGAAAGATTTACAATTAATACCAGCCTTAATTATATATGGTTCTTTGGCGCCAGGAGAATCTAATCATTCGGTTATGAATCCGATTAAAGGCGAATGGAAAAAAGCAATTATTAAAGGAAAACTCCAAGAAGGCGGCTGGGGGTCATCTTTAGGTTATAATGGTTTTGTTTCTGTAAATCTTGAAAAAGCCGAAACTATAAAATGTTATGTACTTTTCTCTGAAGATCTCACAACAAATTGGGATTATCTTGACGAATTTGAAGGTAATGGTTATGTTCGAATTCAGACGGAATATCAATTACAGAGCGGAGAAATAGGAATAGGATATATTTATGCTTTAAAACAATAAAGGAAAATTCAGATTAATTATTTAGTCTGAATTTTTTTTTTGCAGAAAATAAAAGAAACAAAACGCTTTTTACTTTTTCTTCTAAAGAACTGCGTAAAATAGAAAAAGCCTTAGTAATTTGTGCTTCAACAGTTTTAATTGAAACATCCAAATGTTCTGCAATTTCAATATTTGTTAAACCTTCTTTTTTACTTAAGATAAAAACCTCTTTGCACTTTGGAGGTAGGTTTTGAATTTCTTTATTGACCGCATTCAAAACACGTTGAAAAGCTTCAGAATCATCTTCCTGAACAATTCCGTTTAATGCATCGTAATATGATTTTTCTAGAGAAAATAAAGATTGATTTTTTCGATACAAATCTATAAACTCATTATAAACCAATTTATAAAGAAAACTTTTTAAAGAATGATCGGTTTTTAATCTTGTTCGTTGTTCCCAAACTTTAATAAAAACGTTTTGAACAATGTCTTCTGCGCTGTAAACATTCTTTGCCAGACTGTTAGCATAAACACAAAGTTTATGATGATAAGTATCGATGAGATAGGTGTAAGCGGTTTCATCTCCGTTTTTTAGAGATTCAATTAATGTGGTATTATCGCTGTAATCATCAATCTTCATAGAAACAAATATATTAATTTATAAATTTTATGCCTCAAAAGTGAGCTGATTTTCTTAAAAAGGTTCACTTTTTTCATTTTCTATTTGAAATTTATTACAAATAAAAATGAGAATAAAATGCAAATATAATTTATTTGCTTTATAAATTCTATAGAATTAATATAGTTTTGTTGAAAGAAAAGACTTGTGAAAATAAAAAAATCACTAAAATGAAAAAAACTTTATCAAATTGTTAGGGTTTTGTTTTTTGGCTTCGTAATAATATTAAAAATGACCCAAATGACAGCGAAAAAATCAGAGCGATTAATCGTGAAATTTATCACAAATCAGGCTTCTAAAGACGAAATTGAGGAGCTTACAGAGTGGTTAAAGCAAGACGAAAATCAAATTGTGTTTAAGGACTTTGTAAAAACCAATTACGCAATCGATACGGCCTTGAATACTTTTGATTCTACTGAAGTTAGAAAACAGCTTTCTGAGAGAATTCAAAAAGAAAATAATGTTTTTACAAAAAGAAGATTTTCATCTTATTATAAATATGCAGCGATTTTAATTGTCGCTTTAGGCGGATTTTATTTTTATAAAAATTCTGGTGCAGAACAAGTTAAACAAAATGTTATTGTTCCGAGAGTAGACGAAATTGTTTTACAGCTTGGAAATGAATCGCAGAATCTTAATTCTAATGATGCAAGAAATGTAACTGATAAAGATGGAAACATAATTGGGAAACAAGAGGGAAACAGATTGGTTTACACAAAAGCTTATTCTGAAGGAAGTTTGGTTTACAATACAATTAGAATTCCATACGGGAAAAAATTCGAAGTGCAACTTTCAGACGGAACACTAATACATTTAAATGCAGGAACATCATTACGATATCCAGTACAGTTTGTTAAAAATCAAAATCGACAAGTGTATTTGCTGGGCGAAGCTTATTTTGAGGTTGAAAAAGACAAAGCACATCCATTTAATGTAAATACGCAAAATGGAAATATTGAGGTTTTAGGAACAAAGTTTAATGTAGATACATATAGCGAAAACACGAGTACAGATGTTGTTTTGGTTGAAGGTAAAGTTTCGCTTTATAAAGAACAGAAAACAAATCAAGTCTATTTGACTCCAAGTTTTAAAGGTTCGCTTGTAAAAGGAGAAACTGCAATTAAAACAGAACAGGTTAATACAGATTATTATACGGCTTGGGTAAAAGGAAGTTTAGTTTTTAAAAATGCCTCTTTTGCTGATATTATCAAAAAATTAGAGCGTCAATACAATGTCACTTTCATTAACAGAAATAAAACTTTAGGAAAAGAAATTTTTAATGCCCGTTTTGATAACGAACCAATTGAAGTGGTTTTGAAATATTTTAGTGATAGTTACAAGATAGATTATCAAATTGATAGAGATAAAATTACAATTAAATAAAGAAAATAGAAGCAAGAAACAAGATTTAAAAATAATCTAAAATCTAAATTCAGAAATCTAAAATAAATAAAAGCCTATGTAACAAAAATCCAAAAATGAAAAGGATCGTTATAAAAAAACCGGAAAATGCGCCAACATTTCCCGGTAGAGTATATGCGGTCAGTTAATTAACCAACCAACATTAAAAAAAACATTTTAAAAGTATGAAAAAACTCTTGAACAAAATCAGGTTTGATAAGCCTTTTTTGAAATTTGATTTGAAAATGAAATTGACCACATTATTTCTCCTAACTGCCTTAAGCGTAATGCATGCCGGAACTAGTTATTCTCAAAAAAATAAGATTTCTTTTAATGTCAATAATATGACCGTTGCAAAAGTTATTGAAAGACTTGAGTATACTACAGATTATAGATTTGTTTACAATGTAAGATCTGTCGATTTGAATAGAGTAATCGACGTAAATGCAAGTGAAACTTCGATTGAAGCAATTTTAAATAAAATTTTTAATAATACCAGTACTGATTTTAAAGTATCTGGAAACCATATTATTTTGATGCCAAAAAAACTTGCTACTGATAAAACAGCTGAAGTTAAAAAACCTGAGGCAGATTTTATTGTAAAAGGTAGAGTTACAGATGCAAAAGGAATGCCTTTAGTTGGCGCGGCAATTTCTGACAATGGTTCAGGAAGAGGGGTCCAGACTGATTTTAATGGTGAGTACCAGATTATTGCTGTTAGCAGCGAAACTACTTTGGCTTTTGCTTATTTAGGATATGAAAGACAAGAAATAAAAGTAGCGGGTAGAAGTGTTATCAATGTTGTTTTAAAAGAAGACGTACAGGAATTAGAAGGCTTGGTTTTAACAACTGGATACCAAAATATTACTGCTGAAAAAGTAACAGGATCTTTTTCTAATTTAAAGGCAAAAGACTTTCAGGAACAGCGTCTAAATAGTTTGGATAAAATTCTGGAAGGGCGTATTGTCGGTTACCAAAACGGTAAAATTCGTGGTACGACTTCTATGAATGGTGTAACAAAGCCTTTGTATGTTATCGATGGGTTTCCTGTTGAGAATACGAAATACAATCAATATTTTTCGATTGAAGAAAACCTTCCAAGTTTAAACCTAGAAGATATTGAAACAATTACAGTTCTTAAAGATGCTGCTGCCGCTTCTATTTATGGAGCGCGTGCTGCTAATGGAGTTGTAGTAATTACAACTAAAAAAGCAAAAGCAGGAAGAACCAATATTTCCTATACAAGTAATATCACAGTAACACCATACAGAAATTATACTGATAATTTGACTGACTCGGCTGATATTATTGGCTTAGAAAAAGGATGGGCAGACGGAAATCCTAATTTGAAAACGGCTAATGCAAGTACTTATGCACAATCATTATTAAATAATGCAGCTTTTACAAGTTTGGGTATGCAGACCATTTTGAAAGGATATTCGGGAGCGCTTTCTCAAACAGATGCTAACAATCAGCTGAATCATTTGGCATCTCTAGGTTACAAATATTTTGATGATGTAGCGAGATATGCTAAACGTGATCAGTTTTATACACAACACAATATCAGTTTAGGAAAAGGATCTGAAACAAACAGTTTTAACGCATCTTTAACCTACAAGAATAATCAGCTGGAAGATATTAATTCTGAAAATGAAAGCATTGGACTTAACTTAAAAAATTCAACTCAAATAAATCACTGGCTTTCTGTAGATTTAGGAAGTTATACCAACTTTGGTAAAGGTGATTTACAAGATTATTATGCTTATAATCCTAATAACCTAGCTACAGCAGGATTTAAATATCAACCATACAATCAATTGGTTAATGATGATGGTACTTATTTTACCTCTACAGCAGCTATGCGATACAATAATTTTACGCTTCAGTCATTGCAGAATTATGGTTTGTATAATATGGATATTACGCCAATGGACGAGCTAGGCAGAAATGTAAGCGAGACTAAAAGTTTCTTAAACCGTACGTTTGCAAAATTTAATGTAAAGTTCAGTGATGCGTTTACTTACAATGCCATGTTTCAGTATGAATATGGTGTAGACCGTACAAATTATTTAAGAGAAAAAGAATCATTTAGCGTTAGAAGTCAGGTTAACGGAATGGTAACTATTGCAAACAATGCAGCAGTTTACAACTTGCCTTACGGTGATATTTTAAAAGAAACCAATCAATTTACGAATGCTTATAATTTCCGTCAGCAATTAAATTTTGCTCAGATATTTAATGGTAAGCACGATGTTTCTGCTATTGCTGGTATGGAAATACGCCATAATAAAGCAGAGTACAGAGATGACACACGTTATGGTTGGGATGAACAGACTTTATCTTTCGCACCAATAAACCAAGTTAGTTTACTGGGAGTTTACGGTAGTGTTTTTAATGGTTACATGTCTTCTAATAATTTTTCTGCCGAAAGAGAATTACAGAATCGCTATGTTTCTGTTTACAGTACAGCAGGATATACTTACGACAAAAAATATACTTTAAGCGGAAGTTTGCGTTGGGATCGTTCTAATTTATGGGGAACTAATAATAAATACCAGAATAAACCAACTTGGTCTGCCGGAGCAGGATGGAACATTAATCAGGAATCTTTCTTTGCTGTAAATTGGGTAGATGCACTTAAACTACGTGCTTCGTATGGTATTGGAGGAAATATTGCTAAACTTTCAGCTCCTTATTTGACAGCTTACTATACCAATAATGGTAACGTTGGAGGTGTTCAAGGAAGCGTTAATTCTAGACCAAACCCTGAATTATCTTGGGAGAAAACGACAACAAAAAATATTGGATTAGATTTTAGTTTATTCAAAAGCAGATTGAGTGGAACTTTTGATTTCTACAATAAAAAAGGAGAAGATTTATTGGCAAGCAGTACAGGAATTCCAACGGAAGGCTGGGGATATTCTACTTACAATTTAAATAACGGAGAAATGACCAATAGAGGTTATGAAGTAAGTTTAAGAGGAACAATTGTTAAAACGCCATCTTTCTCTTGGGATGCATCATTACTTTATGCTAATAACAAAAATAAAGTAGATTACGTTAATGTAAAAGCGCCAGTTTACTACTTGCAATTAGATTATCCATCTGCTTATCCTAGAGTTGGCAATAACTACAATACTATTTACGGATACAAATGGGCAGGCTTAAATGATAAAGGTTTGCCGCAAGTTTACAACGCAGCTGGCGAAAAAGTAATTTACAATCCAGCCGATTTAGAAGCGATACACGATTACGGTTCCACTGTGCCAAATCATAGCGGATCTTTTCATACTTCTGTAGCCTATAAAAACTTTTCTCTTTCGGCATTATTTATTTACGAACTGGGACATAAAGTTAGAAATACCTTCTTGCCTATGTTAAATAATAACTATTCTGGAGCGTTAGGCGGCTATGTAACGGATATTACAGTAATAAACAAAAATATTGTAAACCGTTGGCAGCAGCCAGGCGATGAGGCTTTTACCAATGTACCTCGCGCAGTTTATGAATATGAAGCAGATTTTAACAGTGCTTCACGTGATATTTATCGTTATGCAGATATTAACATTCTTGATGCTTCAAATGTGAGATTAAGTAATATTTCATTAGCGTATCAATTGCCGAAGAATGTTGTTCAGAAAGTAAATCTATATGATGTACGATTTAATTTGAATGCAGAAAATGTGTACACTTGGGCAAAAAGTAGAGACGCTAAATATATGCTGAACGGTTTCCAATCACCAAGTTTCGTTTTTGGTGTAAATGTTAATTTCTAATTTTAAAAGAAGACAAAATGAAAAATCTATATAAAAATATACTTTATGTATTAGCATTAGGAATAACTTTTGCCTCTTGTGATAATTATTTGGATGATGTGCCAAAAGGTTCTAAAACACCTACTACATTAGCAGATTTTGAAGCTTTTATAAGAGACGAATATGGCAACCAAGTCGTAAACGTAGAACAAGCAATAAGTTTGATGAACGATAGATTTCAAACTGCAGCCAATTTGGCTTACTACAGATTGACAAATGCTAATTATATGTGGAATGAAAATGCAGATCGTATTGATTTGAATCAGGCAGATGAAACTACATATTATAGAACTTATGCCGGAATTTCGACTTTTAATTTGATTATCGAAAATGCTTTGACAACAACAGAAGCAAAAGAGGCTGATAAAAGAATTCTTTGGGCTCAGGCAAAAATATTGCGAGCGATGTCTTATTTTACAGTGACCAATTTTTATGCAGATACTTACACTACTGCAAATGCAAGTAAATTATCAGTGCCTTTAATCACTAGTGCCGATATTAATGCGCCAAGCAAACAGGTAACACTTAAGGAAATGTACGATTTCATTCTAAAAGATGTAAACGAAGCGATTCCATATTTACCAAAAGTTTCGCAAACGGCTTTGCATCCAAATTTAGGAGCTGGTTATGCATTTTATTCACGTGTTTATTTACAGATGAATAATTATACAGAGGCTTTAAAATATGCAGACATGGCTTTGGCAGAAAACAATAAATTATTTGATTGGGTAGCGTATTATAACACTAACAAAGCAATAATTGATGTGCCAAATTCATATACTACAACGCCATCGCCAATGGGGTATAACTATGTTGAAAATTATACTTTTCGTCATGGTTCTTCTTATTCGTTAGGAAGAGAATTAAGTATTCCGGTAGAAAGAGCACAACGTTTTGAAGCAGGAGATGTTAAATACAAATCACGTTGGAAAATCAGAACTGTTGGTTCAGATACCTATTATTATTCAACTATGTCAGGAATGTATAATTTTGGAGGAATCACTACTGTTGAAGTTTATTTAATCAAAGCAGAATGTCTGGCTCGTGAAAATAAAATAAGTGAAGCTCTGGCAATTTTAAACACTGTTCGCAAAACGCGTATTTTGCCAGCATCTTATGCAGACATTTCAACAACTGACAAGACAACGGCTTTGAATGCTATTTTTAATACTAAGCGCAACGAACTTATTTTAACATTAATACCTTTTGCAGACGCACGTCGTCTTAATGCAGAAGGAACTTATCCGTTTAGTTTATCTAAAGTTGTAGCAGGTGTAACTTATAACTTGTCGTCAACATCGCATATGTGGACAATGACATTCCCGCAAGGAGCAACGCAAAATCCAGGAAACGGAACAATTACACAAAACGTAGCTAAATAATAATCTCAAAAAGCTTCCTGATTAGGATTTCGAAAGGGAAGCTTTTTTAAAATATCAATCAAAAATGAATACAATTAAATATAAAATATTAGGATTGTGTATCTGTTTGTTATCTATTTCAAACAGCAGTATTGCACAAAAGAAAAAAGCGGTAACGCCAGCAGCAACTTCATATACTATTGAAGGAAACATTTCTGGTCTTGAAGAAGGAACAGCTGTAAAATTAATTCCTGGAGCAACACATTCATCAGAAGCTCCAATTGCAGAAACAGTAATTAAAGATGGCACATTCACTTTTACAGGAAAACTAAACGAGCCTCGTTTTTTCTACATCGCTTTTGGGAAAAATAAAGGTTTTATGAATTTAATGGTAGAAAATTCAAAGATTAAAGTTATTGCAGATGCCGAAGTTTCTAAAAAAGAAGATGAAAGAATTACTTTTAAAAATCAATTAATTACAGGATCTAAGTCAAACGATTATTACAAAAAAGAAACGGCTTTTAGAGATGAGCTTGAAAAAGATTATGCTGCTTATCATACTCCAGAATCAAATGAATTAAGCAAATTAATTGGTGCAGCCAGACGTGATAAAAATACAAAAGCAGCAGATTCTCTTCAAAATCTACCAGTTTGGAAAAAATTTGAAGCTGACGAAAAAGCATTTTTTACTAACGTTGAAAAAACAACTTTGGCTGTAATTACAAAACATAAAGATTCTTGGTGGGGACCATTTTTTATGATGACACAATACAGCTATTTCACGCCAGAGCAAAAACCGATTTATGCACAATTTTCAGATGTTGCAAAGAAAAGTTATTACGGGCAAGTTGTAGATAAAGATTTGAATCCGAAATCATTAATCGGGACAAGTATTGCTAATTTCAACTTAAAAGATAAAGACGGAAAACCATATAATGCAAAAGACATTGTAGCTGGGAAAAAATATATTTTGGTAGATTTTTGGGCTTCTTGGTGCGGACCATGCCGTAAAGAAATTCCAAACCTTAAAACGGCTTATGCTGAATATGCAGGTAAAGGATTTGAAATTTTAAGTATTTCAATTGATAAAGATGAAAAAGCTTGGCAAAAAGCTTTAGGACAAGAAAACATGCAGTGGCACAATCTTTTAGACGATGATAAAGTAAGTAAATCATTCAACGTTAAAGCAATTCCAGCAACTTATTTAGTGGATAGTAAAGGTGTAATTATCGGCGACAATTTAAGAGGTGCAGAATTGGAAGCGAAATTAAAAGAACTTTTGAAATCTTAAATTAAGTCACAGCTTACAGTCACAGTCAAATTCACATCGCAAAACTGATCCCGATAACTATCGGGAGTGACCGAGACTGAAAACTAATAAATATAACAATAAAAAAATATCAACATGAAAAGTACAATTTTAAAATCAAGTCTATTTGCTTTAGCAATGTCGACGGCATTTACTTCTTGCACTAAAAAAGAAGGCTATTCCATTAACGGTACTATTGCTGGTTTAGATAAAGGAATGGTTTATTTGGAATATGCAGATGAAAAAGGCGATAAAAAAATCATCGATTCTGCTGAGGTAAAAGAAGGTGCATTTTCTTTCACAGGAAAAACAACAGAACCTTTATTTCATACGCTTAAAATTAAAGGACAGGAATATGGCGCTTATTTTCTTTTAGATAATGAAGATATTAAAATTGAGGCTAAAAAAGATTCTGTTTTTAAAGCAAAAGTAACGGGCTCTCCTCAAAATGATTTTTATAAATCATATTATGATAATGAATTTAAAAAAATACAAGCAGTTGCTGGTCCAATTTACAAATTATCTGATTCCTTAACGCAAAGCGGAAAAGTAAAATTGACGCCAGAACAACAAACGATGATGGATAAAAAATGGAAAGATCTTGGCGCTTTCGCGGATGATTTAACAGACAAATTCATTAAGAAAAATAAAGATAATTTAGGAGGCGCATTAGTAATCGATGACAGAATTGTTTCTTACGGAACTCCAGAAAAAGTAAAAGAATATTACGCAATTTTAACTCCAGAAATTCAAAAATCATTCTACGGAAAAAAATTAAAAGCAACAATCGATCTTAACGACAAAACAGCTATCGGTGCAGCAGCGTTGGATTTTTCTCAAACTGATGTAAACGGAAAAGTGGTGAAATTATCAGATTACAAAGGCAAATATGTTTTAGTAGATTTCTGGGCAAGCTGGTGCGGACCATGCCGTAAAGAAAACCCGAATGTGGTTGTGGCCTACAAAACGTACCATGATAAAGGTTTTGATGTTTTGGGAGTTTCTTTAGATGATAAAAAGAACCTTTGGGAAAAAGCAATCGAAAAAGATGGACTAACTTGGACTCATGTTTCAGACTTAAAAGGATGGCAAAACGAAGCCGCAGTTTTATATGGTGTAAAAATGGTTCCAACAAACTACTTAATTGGACCTGACGGAAAAATCGTTGCCAAAAATCTTAGAGAAGCTGAACTTCAATCTAAATTGAAAGAGATTTTTAGTAAATCTTAAATTTAGTATTCAGTCTCAGCCACAGTTTTCAATCTCAGCGAAAACTGTGACTGAGACTGAATACTAAAAAAAATATCATAAAAACATGAAAAAATACATCCTTCTGGGCTTTTGCTCACTAGCATTCTGCACCCTAATTTCAGCGCAGAACAAATCGGTTAATTTTAAGAAAATCAAAGAACTGGGCGGAATCGAAGAATATCTGTACCAGCCAAACGGCATGAGCGTTCTGCTCTTGCAGGACAACGCATCGCCTGTTGCAACGGTTCAGATTGTCTACCGCGTGGGTTCTAAGCACGAAGTTTTGGGAAACACGGGATCGACGCATCTTTTGGAGCATTTG
>Ga0160475_100169_pt1 | contig 56246 bp, 51 predicted proteins | sample HID1975M_E11MG_FD_108254 | JGI IMG/M metagenome (GOLD analysis project Ga0160475, IMG submission 108254) | Enriched soil microbial communities from UW Madison campus, WI, USA - HID1975M_E11 MG | ecosystem: Environmental > Terrestrial > Soil > Unclassified | place: USA: Madison, Wisconsin... | reverse complement strand
TTTAGATTTTAGATTTTAGATTTTAGATTTTAGATTTTAGATTTTAGATTTTAGATTTTAGATTTTAGATTTTAGATTTTAGATTTTAGATTTTAGATTTTAGATTTTAGATTTTAGATTTTACAAAAAACCATTCGCTGTGCGAATGGTTTTTTCGTATTGGAATTTGGAATTTTTAAATTGGATTTTCTACTTTAACAATTACCTTTGCAAAAATTTTTTATTTATGTCAAACATCTATTTAGGATATCATTTTACAATTGAGCCAAAAGAATTGGGTTCGGAAATTTTAGTGGCAGAATTGGGCGAAAAAGCGTTTGAAAGTTTTACAGAAACAGAAAACGGAATTTCGGCTTTTGTGAAAAAGGATTTATGGGACGAGAATATTTTGGATGATATTTACATTTTGCAATCTGACGAATTTAAAATTGAATATACAATTGAAGAAATCGATCAGGTTAACTGGAACGAAGAATGGGAGAAAAACTTCGAACCAATTGATGTTGACGGAAAATGCCATGTTCGCGCTCCTTTTCATCCAAAAACAAATGCTGAATTTGATATTTTAATTGAACCAAAAATGAGCTTTGGAACAGGTCATCATGAAACAACTCACATGATGATTCAGCATTTACTGGAAATGGATGTTAAAGGCTTAAAGACACTTGATATGGGATGCGGAACGGCTATTTTAGCTATTTTGGCCGAAATGAAAGGTGCAGAACCAATTGATGCTATTGATATTGATAATTGGTGTTATTTGAATTCTATAGAAAATGCTGAACGCAATAACTGCAAACATATCAGCGTTTATGAGGGTGATGCCGCTTTATTAGCTGGAAAAAAATACGATTTAATTATTGCCAACATCAACAGAAATATCTTATTGAATGATATGCAAGCTTATGTTGATGCTTTGAACCCAAAAGGAATTATTCTTTTTAGCGGTTTCTACGAAGAAGATATTCCTTTTATAGATGCTTCTTGTGTTGAAAAAGGATTAACGTATGTTAAAAAGCTACAAAGAAACAACTGGGTATCATTAAAATACGTAAATTAGATAGAGTAATTACAAAGTACAAAAACTAAATAAGATGAGTACTAAAGAAAAAGTAAGAGAAAAAGTTCGCGAGAAAGAAGCGGCTGTTTTTAATAATGAAATTATAATGTATAACGACGATGTAAATACATTTGACCACGTTATTGATACTTTAATGCGCGTTTGCGACCACACGGCAGAACAAGCAGAACAATGTTCCTTAATTGTACATTACAACGGAAAATGTACCGTAAAAACAGGTCCGATCGAAAAACTTAAACCACAATGTACACAACTTTTGGAAGCTGGGCTTAGCGCCGAAATTGTTTAATTGCAAATAATTTAAAAAGCATTCTATTTTATTCTATATTTGAATGAAATAGAATGCTTTTTTTATGGAGGAATATGGAAAGATATTGATTATTGCAATGCCTATTTTTTTGGCTTTAATAGTTATTGAAAAAATCTACGGCATTTATACAAAAAATGATACGGCACCTCTAATTGACAGCGTATCAAGTATTAGTTCTGGAATTACCAATTCTGTCAAAGATGTTTTAGGATTAAGCATTACTTTTCTTTCTTATGAATGGCTGGTTTCTAAAATTGCCTTACAACATTTAGAAGCAAACGTTCTCTCCTATTTTATTGCCTTTTTTGTTATTGATTTCTACGGATATTGGAGTCATAGATTAGCGCATCAAATTAATTTTCTATGGAACAAACATGCCATTCATCACAGCAGTGAAGAATTTAATCTCGCTTGTGCGCTTCGCCAGCCCATTGCCAGTTTAGTCAATTTATTTACTTTTTTACTAATTCCAGCAGCATTACTTGGTGTTCCGGCTTCTGTTATTGCAATTACACTTCCTATACATTTATTTTTACAATTTTGGTATCATACCAAACACATCAAAAAAATGGGTTTTGTGGAGCATATTTTGGTTACTCCTTCACATCATCGGGTGCATCATGCCATTAATCCTGAATATTTAGACAAAAATCATTCTCAAATTTTTATTTTTTGGGATAAGCTTTTCGGAACTTTTCAGGAAGAATTAGACGATGTTCCGCCTGTATTTGGAATCACAAGACCAGCTAATACTTGGAATCCGATTAAAATAAATTTCCAGCATTTAAGTCTATTAATTTCAGATGCATGGCGCGCTCCGAAATGGAAAGACAAATTGACAATTTGGTTTAAACCAACAGGTTGGCGCCCAGAAAACTTCGAAGAAAAATATCCTGTAAACAAAATTGAAAATGTTTTTGATTTTGAAAAATACGGAACTCAAAACTCGCCAAAATTAATTTATTGGTCGGTCGCTCAAGTTTTAATTACATTATTATTTGTGAGTTATTTATTCGATAATATTGCTAAAATCGGGCTTCCTAACATATTTGTTTATGGCTTTTTTATTTTCCTGACAATCTACAGCTACTCTGAATTAATGGACAAGAGTAAATTTGCTGTATTTTGGGAAACACTAAGATTAGGATTTGTAATTTGTATAATTACTTATTATGGCAATTGGTTCGGATTAAATCGCGTAATTCCAATTAGTAATTATATTATTTTTGCGTATCTGATTTTATCTTTTCTAGCAACAATTTATTTTGTACATTTTGAATTTAAAATCAAACAAAACCAATATATAAATTCATAACCCCTATTATGAGAAATTCTTACTTTTTCAAGATTTATATTGCGTTCAGTATAGTCTATTTAATCATTCTTTTGTCAGGTTTTGAGAGCTTTGATTTGTTTTTAAAACCTATTTTAATACCTGTTATCGGGTTTGGCGCTTATTTTTACAGAAAATTTCCAACACAAAATACTTTGCTTGCCGCGCTTGTTTTTTCGTGGATCGGCGATGTTATCTTGCTTTTTAGCGATCTTGGCGAAACCTATTTTATATTTGGTCTTTTAGCTTTTTTAACGGCGCATATTCTTTACTGTGTTTTGTTTAATAAACAGAATAAAGTTAGAAAAAAGCAGAATAAAACGCTTTTTATTATTGGCAGCGTCCTGATTGCTTTATATCTTATCGGAATGGTTTCTTTTTTAATGCCACATTTAGGAGATCTTGAAATTCCTGTCAGTGTTTATGCTTCCATCATTTCAATTATGTTATTATTTGCTGTTAATGGACTTTTAGTTTGGGAAAAACCTGGAAATTATCTGGTTTTCTTTGGCGCACTTTGCTTCGTTGTTTCTGATAGTATTTTGGCTATAAATAAATTTTATGCTCCAATTCCAAAAAGCTCTTTTTTTATTATGCTGACTTATCTTCTGGCACAATATCTGATTGTAGTTGGTATTTTAAAACTAAATCCGAAGAAAACGCAAGAATAATTTACTTCTATTTATAACAACCAAACCTCATGAAAAAAATTGCCTTTTTTATTGTCTTATTGCTTACCGTGACTTCTTGTGTAAGCACGAAATCAACTTTAAAAAATGTAGACGATAATGCTCCAGATTTAGTTCTAAAAAAAGACAATACCTTTGTCATTAACCAATTTGCTAAGGATAAAAAATACGGTTACGATCCTGATTATCCTGTAAATATATTTTTTCAAAATACTAATAATGAAGCTTTAAACGAATCTCGTTTTCTTAACGCTTTAGCCGGACCAAGTGGCGAAAAAATAACGTACACAAAATTAGAAACCTGTTGTCCGTTTCCGACAAAAAGAAGCAATATGGGCGCTGGATTTTTGAATGTTTACGAATTAAAATGGGATGGACAGAAAAAACCAATTAAGCTTTATTTGAACATTTACGAAAAAGGAATTTTAATGGTTCCGATGGGATTGAGATTGAAGCAGAATTAAATCTCTTACAGTAAAATGATATTTCTTAAAATAAAATATGCTCTTATAGAGTATTTTAAAAATTGGTGGCTTCCAATTGCTTTCTATTTAATTCCTATATTTCTCTATATTTTAGGTAGTATACTAAAAAGAGATTTTTTAATTGATGCATTTCTATTTACGCTTTATCTAAATATTGCCGGAAATATTATTTCATCAATTGTACAGATTATAATTGGAAAATGGTATTATTTATTTCCACAGCTTATAATTTCATTTTCCTTATACATGTGGGTTGCCATTTTATTAGTTTTTTCTCCGCCTGATTTTTACGGTGCTCATAAAGTAATACCTAATAATATGGAAATATCTAAACCATTGGATTCGATTCCCGAAAATAAAGAATTTGAAACAAAAAATTTAGTTTTATCACATTCTAGCCAACCTGGAATCTATGAATTCTACACGAATATAAAACCAAAAGAATTAGGAGGTTTCTACATCAAAGCATTTGAAATTACAAGTAATGATATATTATCAGAGGATCGAATTAAAAACCAATCTAAAGTAAAAGTTTCAAGCCTAGAAACAAAGATTTATTCTGGCGAATTTACTATTTATGAAGGTTCTTGGGGAGATAAGTATGCTGCAAGAATAGAGTTATGGTATGAACCGCAAAACAAACAAAAGGATTATAAAATTACTGAAAGAAATTACATAGTTGAAGGCTGGATGCGATAAATATCTTTTAACTTAATTTCTCATAATTCCACTAAACTCTAGCCCTGATAGTAGCGGAAATCATTTTTTGAGAAAGCCTATTTTTTCTGGTCGTTGCAGAGCGACCAACGAAAGCTCCTGCAAGGATCTAGAAAAAAAGGATTACGATAAAAATATTGAAGCGGATAGCAGGAATAGCTTCATAAAATAATCTTAAATCTTCATCTGGTATTCATAAATCATAACTACCTTTGCACTGTCAAAAAATCATATTATGAACATACAACATATTCCTCAAATTAAGCATACTGACAGCGGGAATTTCTTTTTATTGGCGGGACCTTGTGCCATTGAAGGAGAAGAAATGGCGTTGCGTATTGCTGAAAAATTAGTTGGTATTACCGACAAACTTCAGATTCCTTATGTATTTAAAGGATCTTTCAAAAAAGCAAACCGTTCTAGAATTGATAGTTTTTCTGGAATTGGTGATGAAAAAGCATTAAAAATCTTAAGAAAAGTCTCAGAAACATTTCATGTTCCAACTGTAACAGATATCCACACAAATGAAGATGCTGATATGGCTGCACAATATGTAGACGTATTGCAAATTCCTGCTTTCCTAGTTCGCCAAACAGATCTTGTTGTTGCTGCGGCAAATACAGGAAAAGTTGTAAACTTGAAAAAAGGACAATTTATGAGTCCAGAAAGCATGAAACATGCTGTGCAAAAAGTACTAGACTGTAATAATGAGAATGTTATGGTTACAGATCGCGGTACTATGTTTGGTTACCAAGACATGATTGTTGATTTTAGAGGAATTCCGACTATGCAGCAATATGCGTCTACAGTTTTGGATGTTACGCATTCTTTACAACAGCCAAATCAAACTGCTGGAGTTACGGGCGGAAGACCAGATATGATCGAAACAGTAGCAAAAGCTGGTATTGCAGTAGGTGTTGACGGTATTTTTATCGAAACTCATTTTGATCCTGCTAATGCAAAAAGTGATGGTGCAAATATGCTTCATTTAGACTATTTTGAAGGTCTAATGAACAAATTAGTAGCTATCAGAAAAACAATTAATGCCTTCTAAATTATAATACTAAGTTCTTTGAAAACAAAAATTTTATTTTTCTTACTGACTTGTGTTTCTTTAAATACATTTGCTCAGGAAGAAATTCCAGTACAAAAATACGCTGCACACAATAAAGGAAAATTCTTTGTAATGTGGGGCGGAAACAGAGAGAGTTATTCTAAATCTGATGTAAATTTCAGAGGAAAGGATTATAACTTTACCGTTGAAAATATGGCAGCTCATGATAAACCAAAAGGCTGGCATCTTGACTATATTAATCCTGCCAACATGACTATTCCTCAAACCAATTTGAGATTAGGTTATTTTTTTAGCGATCATTATAGTGTTACAATTGGTGTTGACCACATGAAATACGTAATGTCACAAAATCAGATTGCAAATGTTAACGGAACTATTAATTTACCTACAAATGATCCTGGATCGATTTACAATGGCGAATACAATAATAGACCTGTAGATATGTCGCAAGGCGGAGCTAAAGAAGGTGGTTATAACAATGGTGAAATAAATGTAAACGGTCCCGCTTTTTTAATGTATGAGCATACTGATGGTTTGAACTACATTAATACTGAGGTTTCTAGGTTTGATGATATTTCGAAATGGTTCGGATTGCCTAATATTGATAAAGTTCAGATTAACTTAACTGAAGGATTAGGTGCTGGAGTTTTATATCCAAAAACCAATACAACTCTTTTAGGAAAAGAGCGTCATGATGATTTTCATGTTTCTGGTTACGGAGTTTCTGCAAAAGCGGGTTTAAACATTACCTTCTTTAAACATTTTTATATTCAAGGAGAGTTAAAAGGTGGCTATATCAATATGCCGGATATTAAAACTACAATAAGCAATGAAGATAAAGCTTCTCAGCATTTTACTTATTTTCAACGAATTATTGCTGTTGGAGGAATTTTTAGAATCTAATACTTCGAAAAATATATTTAGAAAATAGCTGTCATTTTATTTGGCAGCTATTTTTTTTATTATTTACTTTGTACTTCAAAGTACTTTAATTTATACTTTATGAAAAAGAAAAAGTTTTTATTTCCGCTGGTTACTTTTATCTTAAGTTTTGCATGTGCGTTATTTGTCGCTATCAAAGTTTTTCCTAATAATCCATTTACTGGAAATAAATCAGAAAAAACAGTTGCAGGTAAATTTAAAGACGGCGATCTGATTTTTCAAACTTCAGAATCAAAACAATGCGAAGCGGTGCGTATTGCAACAAATTCAAAGTTTTCGCATTGCGGAATTATTTATGATATTAACGGAAAATGGTTTGTTTTTGAAGCTGTTCAGCCCGTAAAACTGACTCCAATTGAAGATTGGATCAAACATGGAAGAGATAATAAATATGTGGTTAAAAGATTAAAAGATGAAAGCGCTTTAAACTCACAGATTATAGAAAAAATGAAACAATACAGTCAGCAATTTGATGGCAAAGAATACGATGCTTATTTTGAATGGACAGATAATAGAATCTATTGCTCTGAATTGATTTGGAAAATTTACAAAAATGCTGCTGGAATTGAATTGTCAAAATTGCGAGAATTGAAAGATTTTAACTTAAATGATTCTCGAGTTCAGAAAATACTAAAAGAGCGTTATGGGAATGATATTCCGCTAGAAGAAAAAGTAGTAGCTCCTTCCGATCTTGCCGATTCTAATTTATTGAAAACTGTAATCGATACTTATTAAATTATAAATTAAGCTAGTGAACTATTTCTAGCTTTTTTATTTGTTATTTAACTTTGAAATTCAAAGAACTTTTAAAATATATTTATGAGAGATTTTTTAATTGAAAAACTGTACGAATGTTCTAAGAAACCCTATCAAAAATATTTCAAGAAAAATGAACCTTGGAATATTGATAAATTTAAATTAATGAATTATCCTGAAGAAAGTTTAGGATTTGGTTTGGGTAATTTTCTCTTCAAAAATCATTTTGATATTCAGGAAAAACTGGAAGATCACGACATTATTCATGTTTTAACAAATACAGGCGTTTCGGTTTACGAAGAAATCGGAATGCAGTATTATTTATTCGGAAACGGAAAAAGAAGTTTGTATTTGTATATGGTAATTTTAACAGGAACTATTTTTTATCCGAAGCGGATAAACTATTTCATTCGACAATATAAAAGAGGAAAAAATGCCTTTCAGTTTCATTATTTGGATTTCTCCAAAATGTTATTAATTCCGATTCAATCAATTCAACAAACTTTTAATATTTAAAATCATGAAAACGATTCATAAACCTTTTGAAGAAAAACAATCTATAGAATTAGCAATTGGCACTTTTATAATAAGTACACTCTTATTTCTGCTTTATATTATTTCTAAAGAAAATTCTATTGTTTTTGTTATTGCGTGGCCGTTTGCTTTGTTTTCAATAATTGTAAACGTGATAATGTTTGTTCATTTGGCTGAAAGGTTTCTTCATTTACCGCTTCAGCGAAAAGATATTGCTGTAAAAATCATTATTCTGGTTTCAAATATTCCAATCACGTTTTTTTATTATTTGATTGTGATGAAGCTTTAACCACAAATTATAAAATCTCTTAGAATTGATTAAAAAACGATTATTATATTCTATAAATATTTCATCCCTCTGGGATTCTTACTTGACAATAAAAAACAATCACAAACAATCTGTCCATAAAAGTTTTTGCTTCAGAGAAGCATAATATTTATAGAAAACAATTATACAAAGTAGAAAAACTCCAGCGGAGCGACATAATTATTTTCTGTTTATTTGGGATTATTTCTATGAAAAAAAAGCTGTCAAAAATGACAGCTTTTGTATGTTGATTTTAAAAATCTTAATTTGCTTTCTTAATCTCGATTCCGTTTTGATCTAATAAATACATTAACGTCGTCATTGTTGCAGCTCCAAGCTCTAACTCTCTTTTATTGATAGCATCAAATTTATCGTTTGCTGCGTGGTGATAATCAAAATAACGTTGAGAATCTGGTTTTAATCCTGCTTTAACAATAGCTTGCGAAGTTAAATGGCTAATATCTGAACCTGCATGACCAATTGTAAAACTGTGTACTAAATAAGGCTCAAAAAGATCTTTGTAGGCTTGAATTTTTTTCAAATTAACATCATCAGCTTCAATTGAAAATCCGCGTGGCGAGAATCCGCCTGAATCGCTTTCTAAAGCAAAAATATGGTTTTCTTTGTTTTGTTTTGAAACTTCTTCATACTTGGCACCGCCTTTTCCGCCGTTTTCTTCATTCATAAATAAAACAACACGGATAGTATTTTTAGGTTTGTAATTTAGGTTTTTCAAAATTCTGATTACTTCCATACTTTGTACAACTCCTGCTCCATCGTCATGAGAACCGTCTGCCAAATCCCAAGAATCTAAATGCCCTCCAACTACCATAATATTTTCTGGAGTTACCGTTCCTGTTAACTCTCCAATTACGTTATAAGACAAAGCATCTGGCAAAGTTTCGCAAGATTGTTTGAAATAGAATTTCAATGCTGGATTTCTTTTCAATGATTTACTCAACAATTCGGCTCCATTTGTACTAATTGCTGCTGTCGGAATATATTGTTCTTTTGGAAGATCTCCATAACTTTGCGCTCCAGTATGCGGGAAATCGTCTAAACGTAAATTCATCGAACGAACAATTGTTCCAACCGCTCCTAATTTTGCCGCTTCTTTTGCTCCGGCATATCTTTGATCAACACAAGCTCCGTAAGAGGTAAAAGTTTCAATATTTTCAGGATTCATTGGTCTGTTATAAAACACAATTTTTCCTTTTACTTTATCAGCTCCTAATTCCGCCAATTCTTTAATTCCTTGAACTTCGATAATTTCTGCTGTAAGACCAGTTTTTGGAGTTGCTACAGATCCTCCTAATGCACAAATCGGAACTACAGTTTTTTCTTTTCCATTTAAAATATAAGCCGTTTCTTTTTCTCCACGAACCCAATTCGGAACCATAACTTCCTGAAGATAAACTTTATCTAAGCCTAAAGATTCTAATTGTCTTTTTGTGTATTCTACTGCTTCTGCAGCACCTTTTGAACCAGATAAACGCGCACCGATATCGTTAGACAAATATTCTAACCAAGTATAGCATTTTGCTTCGGTTAGTGCTTTTCTATAAAATAATTTAATGTTTTTCTCATCATTCGACTGGGCAAATGATGTCAATCCGTTTAAAACTAAAGCAGTTAAAAGAATCGTTTTTTTCATAGTTTTTCTAGTAATTTTGGAGTTTAATCTGCTATTCAGCATATTCACAAAGGAACAAAATTTCAGACAGTTCGAAAGCTTTTTCTTCAACCTTTTCTCAAAAAAAGCTCCTATTACAAATTCTTCAATTTGCAACAGGAGCTTTTACAGATTCATCAAATAAAAATTATTTTACTTCGATAATCTTATTTTTTGTTCCGATACCATTTTCATTAAAAGGCTCAATAGTGAAATAATATTTAGTTCCTTTATCAAGACCTCTAAAATCATAACTATTATCAGAGTAGACCATGATACTGTTATATAATTTATCTGGAGCAATTCCGTAATAGATATTGTAACCAATAGCATCAGATTGTTTTTTCCAAGAAATCATTGCGTTTCTAGAATCTGCTTTATTCCTATCTACTTTAAATGAAGCAACTGCTTTTGGTTTTGCTGCTAATCCGTTTCCAAAAACTCTGAAATCTGAAATTGCGAATAAACCGGAAGCATTGTGGATGTTTTCCATTTTAATATAGCGTGCTTTAAACGGCTTTGTCAATTCTACATAATCGTGAGGCGCATCTTTATCATTTTTAGATTTATCTACAACCAAAGTCCAATTTACAGCATCATCAGACATGAATATTTTGTATTGGTAATAAATGTCCATTGCTTTATTATACTGTGTTGCTTTATGATCTGCGTAATTAATTTGCAAAGCGTTTATTTCCATTGGTCTTCCTAAATCCATTTGAAGCCATTCTCCTGGATTATTGGTTTTTGCCGACCAATACGTTTGGATATTTTCATCCGTTAAATTCTCTGGACCGTAACAGAATTTCTCATAGACTTTTTTACCTCCGTTATCCATTCTGTGCGTCTCAACTTCCATACATTCTTCAGAAGAAGAAACAGTAACTGGCTTTTTATATGAAAGCAGCATCCAGCCAGAAGAAGCTCCTTTTGTCTGATCACGCTCACTTGTTGGCAATACAATTGGAAAATCGCCATAAGAAGTAATAGAATACATTACATCATCTTTATCAAATCCAGCAGGAAACATATCAATACGACGCTCAAAACGATCTTTTATAGATATTTTACACGTTCCTGTATTCCAGTAATTTCCGTAATTATCTGCAAAAGTATTTCCGTGTCCAGCACCAATTACAAATCCACCTGGTTTATAAGACATCGGATTGTGTTTTTGATACGTAAATGGCCCAAGCGGATTATCTCCAACATGAACTCCATTTGCATAACCTTTAAATTCGGTTGCAGGTGCGCCGTACTGCATATAGTATTTTCCATGGTGTTTCGTCATCCAAGCTCCTTCAATGAAATTTCCCCACGGCGCAGGTTCCATATCATTGTTTGGTCCAAAACGTTCCCAGCCATGCGCAGAAGGATCAAGAATTGCAACTTCCTTAACTTGTCCGTAAACTTTTTGAATATCCTCGACTTCAGTCGCTTTATACAATTCGGCATAATCAGCCTGATTTCCTTTTGGAAGCCAAGTATTATAATCTACTTCTACTCCAACTAATGGCAATTTTCCGCTTGAACCGTAGTACATGTATACTTTTTTATCGTCATCTTGAAAAATAGCAGGATCCCAAGTTGGCAGCATTGCTTTGTCTACGTGACGCGTCCATCTTCCTGATTTTGGATCGGCCGTTTTCCAAATTGGATGGTCTCTTTTCCAAGTTGAACCAACGTAAAATAAAGTATCATTTACAACCCAAGCGGCTGGCGCGCATTGATCGTCGTCACCTGGTTGTCTCTGGAAACTACCGTAAACAAAATTCCAGTCAGACATATCTTTACTCCAAAAGAAACCTGCTTGATTCGTTGCAAATAAGTAATATTCTCCTTTGTACGTAATAATTACTGGATCGGCACTAGAACGGCGAGATTCTGGAATTCCGTTATGATTGTGCGTTGTAAAATTGTACCCAATATTTATTGGGTTACAATACGTTGTTGCGGGTTTATCAGGGTCAAACCATTCTGTTTTACCTAATTTTTGTGCCGAAAGATTATTAGCGAAAAGTATCGCAAACAATACAAGTGACAATTTGAGTTGTTTAAATATATTTTTCATGGTTAGATTTTAAGTTTATAAAGTCTAAAAGATTATTTTTTTGCCTGTAATCTTTCCTTTAAAAGTTCGGGTTCATTTGTCGTGATATAATTGAACTTATGATCAATAATCCAATCCATATCTTTCGTTTCGTTTACAGTCCAAGCATTTAGAATAATCTTATTTTCTTTTGCTTCCTGAATCCATTCTGGATGTTTTTGAAATACAGAATAATGATAATCAACTCCATTAATTTTATCTGCTTTCACTTCTTTTGGAGATTTATTCCCTTCTAAATATTGAAGAGAAGTTTTTGGATCTATCTCTCTGATTTTCTTTAGAATATTATAATCAAAACTGATGTAGCAGGTATTTTTATCGGCTTTTAATTTTTTAATGGTTTCGACTGCTGCTACAGCAGTTTTTTGTCCTCTTTCTTTACTGATTTCCGAAGGTTTTATTTCGCAGACTAAAAAAGTATGTCTATTGTTTTTAATTCCCTCAGAAATGTACTCGTGTAATGTTGGGAGTTTTTCTCCGTTAGAAAGTTTGAATTTTATCAAATCAGCATAATTCGTTTCTTCGATAAGCAGTTTGTTGTAATGTGCGTCGTGATTGATTACGAGTGAATCGTCGGCAGTTCTCCAAACATCAAATTCTGAACCTGGAAGTTTTAAATCGATTGCATGTCTTAGTGATGCAATTGAATTTTCAGGAAGATTATTCTTTTTCCATGCACCACGATGTGCGACAATTGCATTTTTTTGAGCATTACAAGAAGAAAAAGCAATAAAAAATACTAGACTCGATATTTTAAAAATATTCATAATAATGTAGTTAAAAAATTACAAAAAAGGCTTTTGATTTTAAAAAAAAGCCCTTCGCTAACCAAACACGCGAAGGGCTAATTACTAATCAATAAACCAACTATTTAGTTAACTCAAAACTAACTTTCTTATCGGCGTTTGAATTACCTCCAATGAAGATATCAAACTGCCCAGGCTCTGCTACGAATTGTAAATCAGAGTTATAAAATTTTAAATCTTCAACAGTAATATCAAAACTTACTGTTTGTTTCTCTCCTTTTTTAATTGCTATTTTTTGGAAACCTTTTAATTCTCTAACTGGTCTTGTTACTGAACCTACAACATCTCTAATGTATAATTGAACAGTTTCTTTTCCATCAAAATTTCCAGTATTTGCTACATCAACTGTTACTTTCAATTTTCCAGATGCATTCATTTTATCAGAAGAAATTTTGATGTTTGAATAATCGAAAGTCGTATAACTTAAGCCAAATCCAAATGGAAATAAAGGCTCGTTTCTTTCGTCAATATAATTTGATCTGAATTTTTCGAATTTTCCTTCTGTATTAGAAAGTGGTCTTCCTGTATTTTTGTGAGCGTAGTAAATTGGCAATTGCCCTACGCTTCTAGGGAAAGTTGAAGTCAATTTTCCAGAAGGGTTTACATCTCCAAATAAAACATCAGCAATTGCGTAACCCGCTTCTGTACCTGCAAACCAAGCATTTAAAATTGCTGGAACCGTTTTTTCTTCATCAGTAATTACTAACGGACGTCCGTCAAATAAAACTAAAACAACTGGCTTTCCTGTTTTTAATAAAGCGTTTAATAAATCTTTTTGTGCTTGTGGAATTTCTAAATTCGTACGGCTACTAGATTCTCCGCTCATTTCAGCAGATTCTCCTAAAGCCGCAACAATTACATCAGATTGTTCAGCAACTTTTAATGCTTCTGCTAATAAATCTTCTTTTGAACGTGCGTCACGGTGTAATGTTTTACCAAACATTGTTGCGTTTGTTTCAAAAGTTTCATCGTAATCTAAGTTACTTCCTTTTGCATATAAAACTTTCGTTCCTGCTCCGGCAACTTCTTTGATTCCTCTTAATAGAGAAACTGCATTTTCCATTTTTGTAGCAACGCTCCAAGTTCCTGGCATATTTTCTTTAGCGTCTGCTAATGGTCCGATCAAACCAATTGTACCTGATTTTTTAAGAGGTAATAATTGATTTTGGTTTTTTAATAATACTAAAGATTGTGCAGCAATTTGACGCGCTTCTTTTCTGCTATCTGTTGTAAAGATTTCAGTTTTTGCTCTTTTCTCATCACAATATTTGTACGGATCTTGGAATAATCCTAAATCGTATTTTGCTTCTAAAATAAGTTTTACAGCATTGTCAATTGTTTCGATTGAAACTCTTTTTTCATCCAGAGATTTTTTCAATGTTCCTAAGAAACCTTCTCCAACCATATCCATTTCAACACCCGCATTTAATGCTAAAGCAGAAACGTCTTGAAGATTCCCCATTCCATGTTCAATCATTTCAGGAATTCCTGTAAAATCTGTTACTACAAAACCTTTGAAACCCCATTGTTTTCTTAGAACATCTGTCATTAACCACTTACTTCCAGTTGCAGGAACTCCGTCAACTTCGTTGAAAGATGCCATAACCGAACCTACACCAGCGTCAACAGCTGCTTTGTAAGGAGGGAAATAATCGTTAAACATTCTGATGTGACTCATATCAACAGTGTTATAATCACGTCCGCCTTCTGGAGCTCCATATAATGCGAAATGTTTTACACAAGCTAAGATTGAATTGTTTTTAGAAAGATCATGCTGTTGGTAACCGTTAACCATTGCTTTTGCAATTTGGCTTCCTAAGTATGGATCTTCTCCTGAACCTTCAGAAACTCTTCCCCATCTTGGATCACGAGAGATATCAACCATTGGAGAAAATGTCCAGTTGATTCCGTCTGCACTCGCTTCTTTTGCCGCGATTTGCGCACTTCTTTCAATTAAAGCCATATCCCAAGTACAAGATAATCCTAGTGGAATTGGGAATGTCGTTTCATAACCGTGAATAACATCCATACCAAAAAGCAACGGAATTTTTAAACGGCTTTTTTCAACCGCAATTTTCTGTACTTCTTTAATTTTTTGAACTGATTTAATGTTGAACAAACCGCCCACTTTACCTTCAGCAATATTTTTTGCCACATTTGAGCTGTTTGCCTGCCCTGTGGTAATATCACCAGATGTTGGCAAGTTTAACTGACCCAATTTCTCGTCTAAAGTCATTTTTGACATTAACTCCGCCACAAATTCAGACTTTGGTTTAATTTTTACTGTATTTTTAGCTGGCTTCTTTTGAGCATATCCCAAAACAGCACATCCTAAAAAAAGTAAGACTAATTTGTTTTTCATTCTATTCTATTTATTTGTTTGTATTCTTTTTTTCTGCTGAAACATCCAGTCATAAATTTCTTGATTATCATAAACTCTTGTCCAGCTGTCGTGATTTGCATCATCAAAAATGGTCAACTTTACATCTTTTGCATTGCATTTTTTCAATTCTTTGTAAATCGTAATTGCATAATTCACATTTACCACATCATCTAATAATCCGTGGTAGATTCTGGTTGGAATATTGGCTATTTCACAAGCGTGCTCTAACTGAATTAAATCTACAAAACCAGCGACAGGTACGTTTGCTGCAAATAGATCCGGATGTGCAAAAGCCAAATTCCACGAAGCCCAACCTCCTGAGCTCAAACCAGTAACATATATTCTTTCTGAATCAATTTTATTCTCTTTCTGAATTTTTTGAATCAGCTGATAAATGGATTCTATATCCCAATTTTCATCTTCTTTACATTGTGGAGCTAGAACATACGCATCTAATTGATGTGTTTTTAAATACTTAAATGGTCCATTTATTTTAACCTTTTCAATATCAGTTCCTTTTTCTCCGTCACCAGAAATAAAAACAATTAATGGCTTTTTTTCTTTTGTATTTGCTGGACGATGCAATGCATACCCCAACTCATATTTGGACATTATAACTGTGTTGATTTTTCCAGTTGTTTCACTTTGTGAAAATCCAAATACAGAAAATAATAAGACAAAAAGCGTGATTCTAATTTTCATTTAAAGACAATTAAATTCCGTATTTACCAGAAGTAAATCCGAGTTTTTTCAAACCTTGTTTTGTATCTGATGCATTCATGAACAGTTTCCATAATAAACCTGTTCTGTAATTTTCAATCATAGGAGCAATAGTTCCTTGATCAATTGCTAAATATCGTGGTGTTACCCAATTATATTGTGGTGAAATAGCATCATATGGTCCTGCTATTCCAACATATTTTGCTCTATTTTCATCATATAAATAATGTAAAAACTTCATTGATTCTACTGGCGTATATGGAAAAGATGAAAGTGCTGCAGTCGGAGAAATTACTCCATTGTCATTGTTTGGCTGATGCGCTGTATACCCAGTTGTTCCGTCAGGATTACGAGTATAACTTGCCGTTAATCCCCAACATTTATCTGAATAATCTTTGAAACCTTTTGGATTAGCAACACTGTACTGCACCATAATTTTTGCATGATTTTGTGTTAATTGCCAGTAATCTGCATATTTATCTTTTAGATTATTTGGATCTAAACCTAAATAAGAATAATGTGACCAGAACATTGGCCCAACATTTCCAACTGCTCCGTTATAACTTAAAACAACTGGAATTCCATATTGAGAACCTCCATTTACAATAGCACCACTTCTTGCCCAAGCTTGGTGATATGCTTCTGCAGAAATTGGATGTGTTGGTGATGAAGCCGCCATTACGTAAGTAATTAAACATTCATTGTAACCTTCAAGCTTGAAGTTCATATCCCAACCATAGTTTGGTGACCAGTGCCAATACAATGCATTTTCGCCTCTTGTGTACCAATCCCATTCTACGCCTTTCCAAAGTTCATCAGCTTTAGCGGCTAATTCTTTTTCAGTCGTACTTCCGTTTTTAAAATATTCTCTAATCGTAATTAAAGCTTGACAAACAAAAGAAGTTTCTACTAAATCTCCACCGTTATCTTTTGTACCAAATGGTATAACTTTACCAGAAGTGTTGTCCATCCAATGCGACCAAGCACCATGAAATCTATCTGCTTTTTCTAGGAAATTTAATGCTGTAGTAAGTCTAGAAACAGCTTCAGCTCTTGGCAAAAAACCTCTTTCTACGCCTACAACTATACTCATTAACCCAAATGCAGAACCTCCAGTAGTTATAATGTTTGACTCAAAATTTGGATCTTCTGTAAGATATCTTTCTCTTGCCAATTTTGAATTTGGATCAGCATATTCCCAAAAATATTTTATTGCATCCTTTTGAACTTGATCCATTGCTTCCGTATCCGTTAACGGTTTTGTTGGCGTTGTTGGATTTGTTGGCAATGGCGTGCCTCCTGTATTTCCTCCTTCTGGTGAAGATGAAGAACATGAACTAACAGCACTTAAAAACATTATAATATATAAACCTAACTTCATTTTATCAATTTCTATAATTATTAATTAAAACATACACCTGAATTTGCATCAGGTGTATGCTTAAAACTTTATCTTTTATCTTTCTCTAATTTATAAAGAGCAGTAACTTCTGGATCTGTAAGAGCAGAATCGTAAATTCTGAATTCATCCATTAATCCAGTGTAATGTAGCATCCATCCGTCAGGATTTCCCCAAGGAGCACCTAAATGCTGTTGGTAACCTCCAATAATGAATTTTGAAACTTCAGAGCTAGCTAATTCTCCTAAAGGACCACCGCCTGTTGCTGGATCACTCGCATTTCTTTTTGAAATAGAAGTTGGTAAAACTAGTTTTTGACCATCAACATACAAACTATAAGTAGAACTTGTTCCGTTGTATGACCAAACTACATGTTTCCAAGCACCAAACATATTAGGCAAAACGTTTGTGCCTCCATGTTCAATAAATTGTCCCGCCCACGGAATACTTGGTGTAACGTCTCTTTGAATATGATTTTTCATCAGCATTGTTGTTGCTGGTCCTGTTCCTTCAATAAGAGTAAAAATATTCCCCCAGAAATCTGTTTTCTTTGGAAGCATGTATAATGACTGAGCTCCTCCTGTATGCGGATCAGTTTTAATCCACATAGAAACAGTAATATTCTTTAAGTTTACAATAGAATTTGCAACATTATTGTAAGCAATAAAAGAAGTTGTAGAGCCTTTATAAGCAGTACCTTTTACACCAGTTTCATAAGAAACATTTGTTCCTGTTCCGCCAGTAATTCCACCTTTAGAATCTTCAATTGTTCCGTCGAAACTAAATTTAGAAACTAAATGTGTAGCTGCAACTTCATCAGAATTCTCATATCCACCAATTGACTCGTATGGAATTGGACTGTTAGTTTTATCTATACTATCCTCACAGCTTACAAAAATTTGCGAAGCTAAAGCTAAAGAAAGTAATAAAATAGATTTATTTTTTTTCATTTTAATTAGATTTAAGGATTAGTAACCAGGGTTTTGAGCTGATAAACCGTCTGCTTGTTTAATGAATGTTGCCGGAATAGGGAATAATTCATTTTTGCCTTCAGTAAATGTTTTTCCATCTACAGCAAAAGCTGCTTTCGCTTGACCTGTACGCACTAAATCAAAAAATCTATCGTGCTCAAAAGCCATTTCTACTCTTCTTTCTTTCCAGATTGCAATTCTAACATCTGCTTGTGAAGCTGCTGGAGTATTTCCTAAACCTGCTCTGTTTCTAATCTGATTCAACAATGGAATAGCTTCTCCAGTTTGACCTAATTCGTTTAATGCTTCAGCTTTCATCAAAATAACTTCAGCAAATCTCAAATACTTAATATCAACATCTGTTTCCCATGCATCTGTGTATGCTGAAGAATACGCTTTATAGTTGTATCTTTCATTTTCAACTGTATTCGGAACCACTCTTCCATCATATAAAGTTGAGCCTCTAAAAATGATTGTTGCTGCTTTTCTAACATCACCAGCTTCATAAGCATTTACTAAACTTTGAGATGGCGTGTTGAAGCCCCAGCCCCATCCTCCAGTACCACGAGCACCTTGAGTATTAGAGTATCCTTCGATTCCTTTTGCAGGTATTGCGCCTTGCGCGTAGATTTCGAAAATAGATTCAGAATCAAATTTTCCAGTTGCTCTAAACATTGAAGCATAATCACTTACAAGAGAATAACCTGTTACTTTGTTAGCATTATCGACTACTTGCTGCCATTTTTTCTGATACAAGCTTACTTTTGCTAACAATGCGTAAGCAGCACCTTTTGTAACTCTTGATTTTTCATTAGCAGAATAAGCTCCTTTTTCAGGTAATGCTGCAATTGCATCATTTAAATCTGTTTCTATAAAAGCATAAACTTCAGCCGCAGTTTTACGTGTTAACTGCATAACTCTGTCAGCTTCTGAACCAGGAACTGGCAAATGATCTACAATTGGAACACCTCCGTAACATTTTACCAAAGTGAAATACATAAATGCTCTTAAAAACTTAGCTTCACCAGCTAATCTGTTTCTTAAAGATGCATCTACTTTATCTAATTTTGGAAGCATATTTAGTGCCTGATTACATTTGTTGATTCCATCGTAATTAGCAATAAAAGTACTTTCTGCAGAAGGATTAGAAGCATTGTAAGTTAAAGCGTCCAAAACATCTTTATCTGTTCCAGTATCTCCAGGAGAAGAACCTTTATCAGCATCATCAGAAGTGATACTTGAAAGTCCAATCCATCCGAAAGAGGTCATATCCCAATTTAAAAACTTGTTGTAGATTGCTGTTACAAACTGGGCCGCCCCTGCTTCATTATTAAACAGTTCTGTATCGTCTGTCGAAATAGATTCTGTTTGATCTACATCTAGATAGTCGTCTGCACACCCTGTAAAAAACAATGATGATAATACAAACGTTGCTATATATATCTTTTTCATATTATTAAAATTTTAAATTAGCACCAATTACAAATGATCTTAAAGTTGGATAAGCATCCAGCTCTACTCCTTGGGTTCCATAAGGATTACCGTCTCCGTTTAACTCTGGAGAAAATCCTGAGAATTTTTGTGTAATAAATGGGTTAATTGCATTTACATAAATTCTACATGCAGAAATAAAACTGTCCGATTGTAATGGCAATTTGTATCCTAATGTAATGTTGTTAATTCTAAAGAAATCACCAGACTCTAAATAGTATGTAGAAGCAACTGGCACTTGATTAAATGGTGCTGGATTTGAAGCCGTTGTATTGTTTAACGTCCAGAAATCTGTAGCCAATGAGTTTTCAATGTTTTCACCAGAGAAACGTTGTGCTTTTTTACCGTTGTAAACTTTTGCTCCAGAAGTACCGTATCCATCAACAGAGAAATCAAAGTTTTTGTAAACAAATCCTAAAGAAACTCCATAGTTAGATTTTGGTAAACTTGAACCAACATATTTTTTATCTGCTGTAGCGCTTAATGCATCTTGAGTTACTTTATCTCCTGCAGCATTATAGTATAACATTTGTCCATTTGCAGGATCAAAACCAGCATATTCGTAGATATAGAAACTTCCTAATGGTTGACCAACAGTTGTATTATCCAATAATTTTGTGTCTTGACCATTTCCTAATCCACCACCAATAACTGGAGATAGTACTACATTTTTCAAACCTGTAAGTTCGTTTTTATTGTTAGAAAAGTTACCACCGATATAGTAGCTAAAGTTTTCTCCAATTTTATCATCCCAACGTAATGAAATCTCATAACCTTTGTTAGATACTTCTCCAACGTGAGCTGGGGATGCAGCTGTAATTCCAGATGTAAAATAAGGTTTTGTATTTAAAATTACGTTGTTTGTATTTTTGTCATACAAATCAAAAGATCCTTTTAATCTGCTGTTTAAGAATTCAAAATCTAAACCTACAGAAGATTCTTCTGTAATCTCCCAAGATAAACTTGGATCGATTTGTGATGTAATTGTAGTTCCATCAAGCAAGATAGAACCTCCTAAATATGCATTAAGTCCTGAAGTATATCCTTGACTATTAAGTGGTACATTTTGATTTCCTAATTTACCCCAGCTTCCTCTTAATTTCAATAAATTGATTCCTTTAGAGTCTGCTAAGAATTTTTCTTTAGAAATTACCCATCCAGCACCAAGCGCAGGGAAAGTTCCCCAACGGTAGTCTTTTGCAAAGTTTGAAGATCCGTCACGTCTTACAGTTCCAGTAAATAAATATCTATCTAATAATTTATATTGGAAACGACCTAAGTAAGAAGCTAATTTAGTTTCGTTAAAAACCTCATCTTTATAACTTACAATGTTTGTAGCATATTCATTATCCTTAAGAGCCCAGTAATTAGAATCTGAATTCACATTCTTTCTTACTATTGTCAATTTTTCTCTTGCTCCCTTAACGTATGTTTCAATACCTGCAGTAACTTCTACATCATGGATTTCGGCGAATACTTTGTTGTAAGTCAAATAATTTGACAAACTCCAGTTATAATATTGCTCTCTTCCTTTTGTCAATGAATTTATATTAGCATTTGGAAATAATGTTTCATATTCACTTGCTTGTCTATCTGGATTTGCAGCCACCCAAATATTTTTAGTATCACTGAAGTTATAATTTTTCCAAGTATAGTACTCACCATTAAATTGTGAAGTAAATTTTAAAGAAGGTAAAATTTCATAATCTAATTTTAAACCTCCTTGTAAAGTAATACTGCGTTGTTCTTCGTCAAAGAAATCAAGTTGAGCGACTGGATTTCCAACGTTATTAATTGCAGATCCTGTTTCATTTGCAAAACCATTGTCTCCAACACGTGCAACTCCGTATTTTCCGTCAGGAAAAAATACTGGAACTACAGGAGATTGTTTGTAAGCATTTGTAAAAGCTGACAAAGGTTTTGGAGTTGATTTTGTAGACGTTAAGCTGAAGTTTTGAGTTAATGTCAGTTTTTTAGAAATTTTGTATTCATTGTTATTTCTAAAAGTAGTACGTCCGAAATCTAAACCGTTTAAAACAGCTTGTTCAGAATAATTACCTAAACTGAAAAAGTATTTTACACTTTCCGTTGCTCCAGAAACAGATACGTTATTTTGAGTATAACTTCCTGTTCTTGTAATTTCGTCAAACCAATCTGTATTAACAGGCTGATCCTGAGAGTAAGTTGTAGATTGTAAAGCTGAATTAGTGTAGTGAGCATACTTATTACTTCCAGCCATTTTTACTCTTTTTAGCGGCGTTCTTACACCACCAAAGCTTTCCACTTCAACAGAAACTTTATCACCTTTACCTTTTTTAGTTGTAATGATGATAACCCCGTTTGCAGCTCTTGTACCATAAATTGCTAACGCAGATGCATCTTTTAAGATATCATAAGAAGTAATATCGTTGGCATTAATATTATTGATGTTTTCTGTTGCCATTCCATCAACAATATATAACGGCGATCTACCTCCTAAAGCTGTACCCAAACCTCTAATAACAACAGATGGTGTACTTCCTGGTAAATCTGAAGCAGTTACTTGCACCCCAGCAGCTTTACCTTGAATAGCTTGAGAAGCATTAATAACTTTAGTTTTTGTGATATCTTCTGCTTTAATAGAAGAAATTGCAGTAGTATTATCTACCTTTTTTCTAGTACCGTAACCAATAACTACTACTTCTTTTAAAGCGGTATCACCCGATTCTTTTAAAGTAATTGTCATTGCTCCTGCCGTTGCTGGTACAGAAACAGAGTCAAAACCAAGCATGGAGATTTTTAAGGTCTCTCCAACTTTAGCATTAATGGTAAAATTACCATCGAAGTCGGCATCAGCAGAAGTTCTAGATTCTGAAGCACTAATAATAGCACCCGGAACACCCATTCCACTACTGTCTAATACTTTCCCTTTAATTGCTTGTGCCTGCCCCATCATATATGTAGGCAGCAACAAGAGTGCTAAAAAGCTAAAAATAAAATTTTTCATACAGTACGTAATCGTTTAAGTTAGTAGAGCCAAATTAAACAATTACAACGTTGTAGTACATCAAATACCACTACAACATAGCTACATCATTATGTTAAATTTTACATTTAAGCAAATCATAATCAACACTTTAAATGTTAATAAAATTCCTTTAACATATCATTATGATGTAGCAATGATGTATCGTAATTATATAAAAAATGATATTAAAAAATACAAAATATGTAAAAAACAAAATCAAAACTTACAGAGTTAATAAAAATTTCGACAGGTTTTCGTCTTGTGTGAGGTTTAATTTCTTTCTTAGACGATATCTATGTAGTTCTACGCCTCTAAAAGAGATGTTCATCATAGGTGCAATTTCCTTAGAAGAAAGGTTCATTTTAAGATAAACACACAGTTTAATATCTTTTGGAGTCAAGTGTGGATATTTCTTAGAAAGATTAATAATAAACTCATTGTGAATTTGATTTAAATTGGTTTCAAATATTTCCCACTCGTGTTTATTCACTTCATTAATCTTGATAGCTTTTTTGATTTCGTTTTTAAGTTTGCTAAAATCTTTCTCCGTTTCTAAAATTGTTTGAATTTTATCAATCATCTCTGTCTGTTTGGCAATTGACAACGATTTACCTGCAACTTCAGAAGATTTTGTTTGGAGTTCTAATTCTAAAATATGTTTTTCGTATTCCTGAATATTAAGTTCATTCTCTTTCTTCAATTCCATTTCTAGAATTTCTCTCTGATGTTTTAATTCTTCTGCCTGCAATTTTAATTTTTGCATATAACGAAGTTTATTCCATTTATAATAAAAGAATAAAACCGCACCAATAACCAATAAATAAAGGAGAATCATCCAAAAAGAAAAATACCAAGGTTCTGCCACTCTAAACTTATAAGACAAAACTTTATCGTAAGTTGCGCCATCGTGTTTGAATATCTCAACCGAATGATAACCGCTACTTAAATTATTCAGAATTATTAATCCATCAGAAATAGGCACAAATTCTCTACTCTTGTCTAATTTATAAAACAAGTTTGGCTTACTTGCTCCATAAATTCCAGAAATAACATTAATCTTTAATTCTGTATTGAATTTTATTTTTGATTCATTCGGAATTAAAACATCATTACTAAATGCTTCTAATTCTACTTTCGAATTTTGCTTATTTTCATATTGAAGTTTTAAAGAAATAAATCCGTCATCGAGGTTAAATAAATAGTCATTTGCAGTTTTAAAAATTCTCAAATTTTCATTGATCAATTTTCCTTTATAATATTTTTCCTGAATGATATTCCAAATAAACTTATTTCCTTCAGCATAAATGTGATATAAAATTCCGTTTTGCAAAACCATAAAATGATCTTCATCTATAGAAACGATATCTGTTACATTTTTGAAACTCGCATTAAATAAATCATTTTCTTCTAATTTATTAGAAATCGAATTATAAGTATACCAGACATTATTAATTAAAAAGAGAATTTCTTTTCTAAACTCAAAAATCTTTATTCCAAAATCATTTTTAATTTTGCTTTGCTGCGTGACATTTTCTACTTTTAAAGTATTATAATTGTCATCTAATAAAACACGGTACAATCCGCGATAATTGTCAGCTGCCCAAATTTCATTTTTCTTATTCTGTGCAACATATTTAATAGGCTTTGCAAGATCTTTTATTGTTTTATATTCAGATAAATTAGAAGGATTATCATAAACTAAAATACCACTATAAGTAGATTGAAAATAAGTATTGTTTATACTACTTTTCGACATATTCCAGCCGCCACTAACTCCATTTATTTTAGTTAAAGTATTATTTTCATATGAAAATGTACCGTCGTTGTGACCTATAATATATTTACCATCAATAAGCGAAATATTCCAGCCCTGCCCTTGCGTATTAGACATCATATTGAATTTTCCGGCACTATATTCAAAAATACCGTGATTTGAAGCAATCAAATAGCCTTTATTAATTGTTGCAACGGCATAAACAGATCCTAAAATACCCGAATTGTCATAAAAAAAGGAAATTGGAGAATTTACCTCAACATGAGCAATACCGTTATCTAGACCAACCCAGAGATCATCTTCTTTATCAAATCCTAAACTCAAAACCGAATTATTCATTAAAACATTGTCACGTTCAATATTTTTATACGAATTGGTTTTTAAATCTAAAATGATAATGCCTCGGTTTCCAGTTCCGATAATCAGTTTTTCTCCTTTAATAAATTTTGCAACATTTATTGTTGCAGATTTTAGCATTTCGTTTATCGGATTGTCCCAACTTTTTAAACCGTCTTGGTCCACAACGAAAACTCCTTTTTTTTGTGTAAAGATGTAGGTTTTGTTTTGATATTTTTCGATGGCATGAACTACGGTTTTCTTTAAAACATCCCAACCCTTTGGATTGGCAATGTATTTATCTTTCATTCTGAAAATTCCATCCTGAACAGAAGCAACATATAAGTTTTGATCTACTGCGAAACAATACGAAATAAGGAAAGGAAATTTAATTTTCTTAATTGATTTTCCGTTATAAATAAAAACATCATTAAAAGATTGAAAATACAACGAACCATCGAACCTGAAAATTTTCCAAATTTCTTCATTATCTTTTTCATCAAACAATCTTAGATTTTTGGTTATCGAAACATAATGCATCGTTCCATCTTTTCGATACCAATAACCAAATTCTTTGTAGGAACCTGAATAGATTTTATCACCTTCGATAAGAATAGAACGAATGATGGTTTTGTTTGGAAGCGTATATTTTTCCCATTTTACGCCGTCATAACGAAGTAAGTAATGGTTATTTGCAAAGTACATGGCATCATCTTTTCCTTGCACAACATTCCAGATTTGATTATCTCCCTGATAATCTGATTTACTGTAATTTTCGACAAATGGAAGTAATTCTTGTGCTTGAAGTTGTAAAGCGATGAAAAAGAAGAAAACTGATTTTAAAAGTATCGATTTCAAGATATTCGGATTTATATTCAAAGATACTCACAAAAATTTAATTTCCGAAAAGTAAAAAAGCTTCCAATACGGAAGCTTTTTTTATTACTATCTAGAAATAAAACAGTTACATTTTTGAATGGATTGAAACTTTATTAATTTTCCAGCAATTGAAAAACCTGATTTGCAATTTCATATTCTTCATCTGTCGGAACAACTAAAACTTTTGTAGTAGCATTTTCAGAATTGATTTCTCTTAATTCTTTAGAACGAATTTGATTCTTTTCTTTGTCAATTTCAATTCCGAAATAATTCATATCTGTACAGATTAAATTACGCATGTAAGAAGAATTCTCTCCAATTCCTGCTGTAAATACGATGGCATCCAATCCGTTTAGAGCGGCTGTGTAAGCACCAATCGTCTTTCTGATTCTATAAGCATTCATTTGTAATGCCAAGAAACAATCTTTATTTCCTTTTTCTGCTTCTGACTCAATATCACGTAAATCACTGTAGCCTGTCAAGCCTAACATACCGCTTTGTTTTAGTAAAACTGCATTTACTTCATCTGGAGTATATCCTAAATTTTTAATCATATAAAAAACAACCGATTGGTCAATATCTCCAGCGCGTGTTCCCATAATTAAACCATTTGAAGGCGAAAATCCCATTGAAGTATCAATACATTTTCCGTCTTTAATAGCGGCCATACTGCATCCATTTCCTAAGTGAATGGTAATTATTTTCGAATTGTCTTTTAAATAATTAATTGCTTTTTCAGAAACATATTTGTGACTTGTTCCATGAAAACCATACACACGGACTTTATTTTCTGTTAAAAGATAATTTGGAATCGCATATTTATAAGCCACTTCGGGCATGGTTTGATGAAAAGCCGTATCAAAAACTGCAATCTGTTCGGCAGAACTAAATATTTCTTCTGCTACATTAATTCCTTCTAAATTTGCAGGATTATGTAAAGGCGCCAATTCAAAAAGCTGTTTGATTTTTGCTTTAACTTTATCGTCAATTTTTACGGTATCGCTAAAATCACTTCCGCCATGTACAACGCGATGTCCAACAGCGCCAATCTCTGAAGTAGATTTAATAACTCCTTTTTCTGCATCCAAAAGCATATTGGCTACTTTCTGCAAACCTACTTTATGATTCGGAATTGGAAGCGTTTTTTCTAGTGAAACTGTGGCAGTTTTAAACGTAACATTTGAAGTTTCTAAACCAATTCTGTCGATCATTCCGGAACAAATTACTTCGTTTTCTGGCATAACCATTAATTGATATTTTATTGAAGAACTTCCTGAGTTTATTATAAGTATTTTCATTTTTTTTAAAAGGTGCTAAGATGCTAAGTTTCTAAGGTGCTGAGTTTTCTAAAAGACTCAAAAACTTTTTTTATTTGCTTTACAAATTTTGAATTTATATTAATACAAAAGCAATTTTCAGACAAAGTATAAATTCATAATTTATAATTAACAATTTATAATTAACTACATTCCTTGTGCTTGAATCGCTGTAATTACTACTGTATTGATAATATCGTCAACAGTACAACCACGGCTTAAATCGTTTACAGGTTTGTTTAAACCTTGTAACATTGGACCAATTGCCAAAGCTCCAGTTTCTCTCTGAACGGCTTTATAAGTATTATTTCCTGTATTTAAATCAGGAAAAATCAATACACTCGCCTGCCCTGCCACTTCAGAATCTGGCATTTTGCTTTTTCCTACACTCAAATCAACTGCCGCATCGTATTGAATTGGACCTTCAATTTTTAAATCAGGTCTTTTTTGTTTTACAATTTCTGTTGCAGCTCTTACTTTCTCTACTTCATCTCCTTTTCCAGATGAACCAGAAGAATACGAAAGCATGGCAATTTTTGGTTCAATTCCGAATGCCAAACTAGATTCTGCCGACGAAATTGCAATTTCTGCCAATTGTTCTGCCGTTGGATTTGGATTGATGGCACAATCTCCAAAAACCGAAACTCGGTCTTCTAAACACATAAAAAACACAGAAGAAACTACCGATGAATTTGGTTTTGTTTTAATGAATTGCAATGCAGGTAAAATAGTGTGCTGGGTTGTGTGTGCCGCTCCCGAAACCATTCCGTCTGCGTGGCCTTTGTACACCATCATGGTTCCGAAATACGAAACATCTTCCATTAAATCTCTTGCCATTGTAATGCTTACGTTTTTTGCTTTTCTAAGTTCATAATACGTATTAGCATAATCTTCATAAAGTTCAGATTCTTTCGGATTGATGATATTTACTTTTGAAAAATCAAATGTAATTCCAAGTTCAACTACTTTATTTTCAATTTGTTTTTTATCTCCAATAATAGAAATATCAACCACATCCATATCTAATAATCTTGAAGCAGCAGTGATAATTCGATCATCATTTCCTTCTGGCAATACAATATGTTTTCTGTGCTGTTTGGCTCTTTTAACCATGTTATATTGAAACATTTTCGGTGTCATGCCTTCTGCTTCAAAAGTGATTAATCTTTCTGATAATGCGTCATTATTAACGTATTTCTCAAATGTAGTTATCGAAGTTTCAATTTTATGCGTGTTGTTAGCATAAATCTCTGATTTAATAGAGCCAATTTTGTTGGTAATATGATATGTTCCACCATCAACAGCAATAATTGGAACAATTGCGGAAAGTCCTTCAATAAGCTTTAAAATACTTTCTTCTGGAACAATATTTCCTGTTAGAATAATTCCAGAAATGGTTGGATAATTTGCCGATTCATTGGCTTGTAAAGCTCCTAAAATAATGTCTGAACGATCTCCAGGAGTAATTACCAGAGCATTGTCATTTAAGTGAACTAAGTAATTATGAAGCTGCATTGCACCAACGCTGAAGTGGCCAATTTCGTTATTGAGATAATTCTCTCCAAACAAAACTTTAGCATTCAATTCGTTTACAATTTCCTGCATTGTTGGGTTGTTTAAACTGGAAATTAGCGGAATTGTATTTATCAGCACATTTGATGGTAAGCTTTTTTGTAAGCTTTTAGTAACCAACTCAATATTTTCATGCTGCACTTTATTCGCAAAAACAGATAAAACCTCAACCTCTTTTACTTTGAAAGAATCATAAACTAAATACAAACTGTCTAAAAGTTCTTCTAACGTTTTTCCAACACCAGAACCTACAATTATAGTTGGAATTCCGAGGTTTTTAGCAATTAAAACATTTAAGTCTAATTCAATTGAAGTTCCTTCCCCCGTAAAGCTAGTTCCTTCAACCAAAACAAAATCAAAGCGCTCTTCTAGCTTTTTATATTTTTCGATAATTAAATCTAAAACCTCTCCTATTTTACCTTTATTCTTCTTTTTAATTAATCGGCTTTTGGTAATTGCGTAGGCATCTTCAAACTGAATATCAAGGTTAAAATAAGACAAAACCGTTTCGATATGATTATCTACTTCACCATCAACAAAATCTTCAATTATAGGCCTAAAATAACCCACTTTAGCAGTCTTACCGATCAGAATACTCATTAAACCGAGCGTAATAATCGATTTACCGCTGTTGTGATCGCTTGTCGCTATATATATTGCTTTACTCATAATTATTTATATTTATTCTAAATAACAAATTTAGATATTTCAATTCTTTTTATGCTGAAACAAACGTTAAAACCAACGCCTTTTCTTGAAATAAATGATTAAGCCAATTACTAGCAAAAACATAATTCCCATTACCGCAAAATAACCATTCTTCATTTTAAGTTCTGGCATGTATTCAAAGTTCATTCCGTACACTCCAACAATAAAAGTAAGTGGAATAAATATGGCTGAAATTATAGTCAGCGTTTTCATGATTTCGTTCATTTTTCGGCTTTGTTCCGAAAAATAAAAGTTCGAAGCACTTTCTAAAGAACTCATATCTGATTCTATCTGCTCTAAAAGCTCTAAACTTTTTTGATGCAGCCTGATAAAGAAATTAAAAGTATCTTTTTGAATAAGACCGTTATTTTCATCATCGTCTTTTAGCGTTTTGAGATAATATAACGAATCTCGCAATGGCACAATGGAACGTTTTAAAAAGTTCAGATTGTCACGGTGATTTTCAATTTTTTCTAAAATAATGGGTTTTGCTTCTTTTTTAGTCAAATTGATTAATTCTTCAATCTTATCTTCTTCATCTTCCAGTGTTATATAGAAATTTTCCATGACGGCATCTAAAAGCAAATACAAAAGATAATCTACTTTTTTAGTTCTTACTATTCCGGCATGAGTGCGAAGGCGCTCCCGAATGTGTGTAAAGAAATCACTTCTTTTCTCTTGAAAGGAAATCAAAATTCCTTCTTTGAGAATAAAACTAATCTGCTCAACGCTAATATTATCTGAATATTCAGAGGGTAAAAGTGATTTTATATTGAAGAATAAAACGTTTTGCTGTTCTTCTAATTTGGTCCTTTTGGTTGTGTTTAAAATATCGGCTAAAAGAAAATCGTCTAGTTTAAAATGCGTTCCAATTGTTTTAAGCAATCCAATGTCATTTAAGCCATGAACATTTAGCCAATTATTTTTGGTGTAATCGAAACAAGAATTTAAAGCCAAAACTGTAAACTTATCGTATTCAACAACATCATTATCATCATATACAAAAAGTTGCATTTCACTCTGATGCTCTTTATGTGTTCCTGTATATTCTAATGTGATGTGCTGCAGCTTGCGCCCTTTCTTGTATTTGATCTTTCTCATTCAAAAAAATTTACAATAGTAATATTACGAAAAAGAATTCGAATGGGAAATGACAATTATCAGTTTGTGGAAAACCTAGACTTAGACGCACTGTAGCGCGTCTCTACAATAATTATTACCCATAAAAAAAACCGAGCCATTTCTGACTCGGTTTTCTATCTTAATACTTTGTACTAATTACTTAATACAAAAGAATTATTTTACTTCTTCGAATTCAACGTCTTCAACATTGTCTCCAGATTGCTCTTGTTGTGGAGCAGCTTGCTGTCCTTCACCACCTTGAGCGTACATTGCTTCTGTAGCTGTTTTCCAAGCTGCATTTACATTGTCTAATCCTTTTTGGATTGCCTCAAGATCTTGAGATTGGTGAGCGAATCTTAATTCAGTTAAAGCAAATTCGATAGCTGTTTTTTGATCGTCTGTCAATTTATCTCCCAATTCTTTCAATTGACTTTCAGTTTGGAAAATAGTACTGTCAGCTTCGTTTAATTTCTCAGCTCTTTCTTTTGCAATTCTGTCAGCATCAGCGTTAGCTTCAGCATCTTTTTTCATTTTTTCGATTTCTTCAGCTGTTAAACCAGAAGAAGCTTCGATACGGATATCGTGAGATTTTCCTGTTCCTTTATCAGTTGCAGAAACTTTAATGATACCATTAGCATCGATATCGAAAGTTACTTCGATTTGAGGAACTCCTCTTGGTGCTGGTGGAATACCATCTAAGTGGAAACGACCGATAGTTTTGTTATCAGCAGCCATAGCTCTTTCTCCTTGTAATACGTGGATTTCAACAGATGGTTGAGAATCAGCAGCAGTAGAGAATACTTGAGATTTTTTAGTTGGGATAGTTGTGTTAGACTCGATTAATTTAGTCAATACACCACCCATAGTTTCGATACCTAAAGAAAGAGGTGTTACGTCAAGTAACAATACATCTTTTACATCTCCAGATAAAACTCCACCTTGAATAGCAGCTCCAATAGCAACAACCTCATCAGGGTTGACACCTTTAGATGCTTTTTTACCGAAGAATTTTTCAACTTCGTCAGCGATTCTTGGCATACGAGTAGAACCTCCTACAAGGATTACTTCGTCGATATCAGATGTAGATAAACCTGCATCTTTTAATGCTTTAGCAACTGGCTCCATAGAACGTTTTACTAAAGAATCAGATAATTGCTCAAATTTAGCTCTAGATAATTTTTTCACTAAGTGTTTTGGTCCTGAAGCAGTAGCAGTTACGTATGGTAAGTTGATTTCTGTTTCAGCAGAAGATGATAATTCAATCTTAGCTTTCTCAGCAGCTTCTTTTAAACGTTGTAATGACATTGGATCTAAACGTAAATCAATACCTTCTTCAGTTTTGAATTCGTCAGCTAACCAGTCAATAATAACTTGGTCAAAATCATCACCTCCTAAGTGAGTATCACCATTTGTAGATAATACTTCAAATACACCGTCTCCTAATTCAAGAACAGAGATATCAAAAGTACCTCCACCTAAATCGTAAACAGCAATTTTTTGATCATTTCCTTTTTTATCTAATCCGTAAGCAAGTGCAGCAGCAGTTGGCTCGTTGATGATACGCATAACTTTAAGACCAGCAATTTCACCAGCTTCTTTTGTAGCTTGACGTTGCGCATCGTTAAAGTAAGCAGGAACTGTAATAACTGCCTCAGTTACAGTTTGACCTAAATAGTCTTCAGCAGTTTTTTTCATTTTTTGAAGTGTCATTGCAGACAATTCTTGAGCAGTGTATAAACGACCGTCAATATCCACACGTGGAGTATTGTTGTCACCTTTTACAACACTGTAAGGAACTCTTTTTGCCTCTTCTTGAGTTTCAGCAAAAGTGTGTCCCATAAAACGTTTAATAGAAGCAATCGTTTTTGTAGGATTCGTTACTGCTTGTCTTTTTGCAGGATCACCTACTTTAATTTCTCCACCTTCAACAAAAGCGATGATAGATGGTGTAGTTCTTTTTCCTTCTGCATTAGGGATAACAACTGCTTCGTTACCTTCCATTACAGAAACACAAGAGTTCGTCGTACCTAAGTCAATTCCGATTATTTTACCCATTTTTTATATATTTAATTTTTGATTTAATTTTATAACTCAGGTGGCATAAGTCAATCTTTGTGCCAAGATAAAAAACTAAATAAAATTGTCAGTTTTACTATTGGCACGGCAATAATCTTATGACAACATGACATTTTTTAAACCTGACATATTGTAATTTAATCTTTTGTGTGTCATTAAAAATGAATTAATAATTTGGTGTTCAGACAAATTAATGATTAGGATTTATAAGTAAATATTATATATTTGAGAAAACAATAATCGTAACTATTGTCAGATTTAAGAACTGCTAATTGATAAATGACTTATCAATAATTAATGAAGAAAAAAACAGAGTAAAAACCAATTAATCTAAAATTTATATGAAATTCCTTTTTTCAATTTTATCTTTTATAATTGTTCATTTAAGTTTTTCTCAAACCACAACATTTTATGACACTAACTGGAAAGTTTGTGAAAAGAAAAACGCAGCTTTTTACAGAGTTGTTTCACCTAGTGCTAATCTTTTTGAAGTTAAAGATTATTATATAAACAATACGCTTCAAATGGCAGGATATTCCACAAAAAAAGATTCTTTAATTAAACAAGGGAAATTTAATTTTTATAATGAAAAAGGAATTTTAATTGAAACTACTCAATTTGTAGATAATATTAAACAAGGAAAGTCTTTTTCATATTTTGATAATGGCCAAATTAGAAGAGAAACCAATTTTGTAAATGATGCTTTTAACGGCGAAACGATATATTATAATTCTAAGGGAATCATGATTGGAAAAGGTCTCGCTAAAGACAATTATTGGTATGGAAAATGGGAAAAATACAATGATGACGGAAGCTTCATGACAAATATCTATTATGACGACAAATATAGTTTTGACGAAATAAGCGTTAAAGCCTCGACTCCGAATCATATTTGGATTTATTTCGACAAAACCGAAGAGGATTCATTAATTACGTACTTGTGTCGACCTGTTAATAATAAACAAGACTCGTCAAACAAATTTTCAGAAGCTCCTGATGTGCAAATATTTATTCCGAATACAAAAAAAGAACCTTCGAATGCTTCTTCACAATTCGATTATAAATTTAGTATTAATGATCCGTCACTAAAAATTACTAAAGTAAAAATGGATAAGAATGCTGAAGGAAACAACGGTTTGTATAGATACTTTTTTATTGATGTAACCTCCAAAATTAATTCGTTTACAATTGCAATAAGTGTCAAAGAAACTCGATTCACATTTTACGAAAGTATCTTGACAGAATTTGTAAATAATTTGACATTTGAAAAGAAATAAGAACTGATCTCAGCAATTAGCACATCTTCAGAATGGAAAACTACAGCATCATCATATTCATACTCGCCATTGTTATTGGATTATCTGCCTTTGCTGATAAAGCAAAACTGCCATACCCTATCCTACTTGTAATTGTTGGAATTGCGATTGGTTTTATTCCAACTATGAATGAAATTGAAATCAATCCCGAAATTATTTTTCTTTTATTTCTTCCTCCATTATTATATGATGCGTCGTTTAATATTTCTCCAAAAGATTTTAAAACCAATCTCAATACCATAAGCACGCTAGCTATTACCCTAGTTTTTCTAACCACATTTTGGATTGCCGTAGTTGCTCATTATATGATTCCAGACATCACTTGGCCACTGGCATTTGTACTTGGCGCTATTCTTTCTGCAACCGATGCTGTTGCGGCAGTAAGTATTACAAAAGGTCTTGGAATATCACATAAAACGATAACTATTCTTGAAGGCGAAAGTTTAATCAACGATGCTTCTGCTTTGGTTGCTTACCGATTTGCAGTTGCTGCCGTAATGGGTTCTGCCTTTGTAATCTGGAAAGCAACATTGCAATTCATTATTTTGTTGGGTGGAGGTTTTCTTGTTGGTTTTGTGATGTCAAAAATACTGTCCGTTATTTTAAAAAAAGTCAAAAAAAATGCAAACGTAACCATAAGTTTTATGCTTTTAATGCCTTTTGTAACCTATTTGATTGCCGAACATTTGCATGTTTCTGGTGTTATTGCAGTTGTTGTTTCAGGATTAGCAATTGCCCGTTTTAGCAAAAAAGTCTTTCCAGAAAGCTTAAAAAACAGCTCTCGAAGTTTATGGGATATTATTATATTCTTATTAAATGGATTGATTTTTATTTTAATCGGACTTAATTTTAGATATGTATTAAAAGATATTGACGACAATATGATTCTTCCTTATATTGGATACGCTTTTATCATTACAATTGTTGCATTATTAATACGATTTGTTAGAATATTTCTTCAAAAAATAAACCTTCAAAAAGCTTTTCAGAAAAATCGCGGAGGAAGAAGGAAAATTAGCGAAGATGCTCTTCTAGATTTCAATAACAGTATTATTTTAGGCTGGTCCGGAATGCGCGGCATTGTATCTCTTGCTATTGCCATCGGACTTCCAAGATTTCTTGAAGACGGGAATCCGTTTCCTGAACGTAATGCCATTATTTTTATTTCAGTTGCAGTCGTACTTTTTACACTTATCGGACAAGGATTAACTTTACCTTTCATTGTCAAAAAATTAAATTCTAAAACAGAACCAATAGAATCTCAAAATTAATTAAAACCAAAAAAATGAATCAGGAATTAGAAAGCCAATTTGACGAATTTGATAAACCGAAAATCATTAGAAGAAAATTACTTCCATGGTGGATTAAAACCTTTTGTTGGATTTTTATGATTTTAGCCGTTTGCGGTTTAGCGTCGTTAATTGGAAATGCATTTACAGACAACGTCGAATTATCTCTTTACGGTTTTTCTAGTAACACAGCATATTCAGTAATAGGAATTTTTATTATAGCTATTATGACCTTGAAAGGATTTGCAGCATTTTCTCTTTGGTTTGAAAAAGACAACGCCATATCAATCGCTAAAATTGATGTAATTGTAGGAGTTGTAATCTGCGTAGCTTCAATGTTTATAGGACCGAGAGAAGATGGACACTTTCCTTTACGATTAGAAATTTTACTATTGATTCCTTATTATATTAAAATAAACAAAATAGAATACGAATGGGATAATCAAGAAAGTCTCAGCTAAAAAATTGATTATCAAAAATTAAACTTACTTTTATCTTAGTTTCCGTTTAATTTATTTTTTCTTACAAATGACTTCAGATATTCTTTCCACAACATCAGATTCAGAAATTGTTACAACTCGAGTTTTAAACTTCCCGCAAGAACTTGTCTTTAAAGCTTGGAGCGATCCAGAACATTTACAAAATTGGTGGGGACCAAAAGGTTTTACTAACACTTTTCACGAATTTAATTTTTGTGAAGGCGGAAAATGGAGTTTTATAATGCACGGTCCCGCAGTAGGAAATTATGCTAACGAATGCGAATTCATCAAAATAGACAAACCTAATCTGATTGCTTGGAAACGCCATTCTAAACCTTTTTTTCAAATCCTGACAACTTTTGAAACCGTTGCAGAAAATCAAACTAAAGTGGTTTTCAAAATGCTTTTTGAAACTGAAGAAGAATGCCAGAAACTGAAACCTTATGTTGTTGATAAGAATGAAGAGAATTTTGATAAGTTGGAAGTTGAAATTTCAAAAATGAGATTGTAATAAATTAAATTATGTGTAGAGTTTATAATACAATTGGATGTTTAAATACTATTCAACTTGAATTAGTTAGAAATAATATTGACGAATTTAACTCTATAAATGAACTTTTTGATTTTCAAAAAAACTCTCAAATTACAGAGCAGAAAATAATTTCTGATCATAACAAATTAATACAAAATGAAAAAGTATCTCTTGAAAATGAAATTTCTGAATTAAATATTCTCATAGATCAAAGAATAAATGAGTTAAAAAGTGAATTAAGAAAAAAACTGGATGATCTAAATCAAGAAATTGAAGATTTACCCAAAACCAATTCTAAAATTATTGCAACAGTAAAAGATTATTGGTTAAATCTCATAATCAACTTAGAGTTTTGGTATATGCAATTCAAATTTCCAATTAGAATTATTTTTTTTAAACATTCAATCAAAAAATTAATTTCAAAAAAGAATAAGCGTCTTAATTATATTTCTGCAAATTTTGAAGATGCCGTTAATAGTAGCTGTTTTATAGATTTAGAAAAGTTTGAATTAAAAAAAAGAATTATAACAAACTTGCATAATACAATATATGGAGCAATTGGTGAGCAAAAAGTAGAAAATATATTAAAAAAACTACCTGACCATTATACACTAATAAATGATTTCTGTTATAATTTCTCCAATCCAATTAAATACAATGGTGATTTTATAAAATCCATTCAAATTGATCATCTATTAATTTCTCAAGCTGGTATTTTCATAATTGAAACAAAAAATTGGAGCAACCTATCTATTAATAATTTAGACTTGCGTTCTCCAGTTCAACAAATCCTCAGAACCAACTATGCTTTATTTAAACTCTTAGATAATAATTCACGAAATTATAATTGGAATTTTCAAAGGCAACATTGGGGGAACAGAAAAATTCCCATTAAAAATATTATAGTTTTCATAAACAATGCTCCAAAAGAACAGTTTCAATTCACTAAAATACTTGGAATTAATGAATTAACACCTTATATAGAATATTTTAGTTCAAGTCTTGCAATAAATGAAACAGAAAGTATTGCTGACTATTTGTTGAACTTGTCGTCAAATAATCAAGTAATTTCAAAATTAACTATGTAAAAGATCTGACAAATCAGCTTTCTAAAAAAATTATATTTATAAAATTCGTAATTTCGATTTATCATTAAAATTACATTTAAAAAATGGCTTCATTTACAAAAGAAATATCTTTTCGCTGGTCAGATCTTGATCCAAACTTTCACGTTCGTCACAGTGCTTATTATGATTTTGGCGCACAGCATCGTATCGAAATCCTTGAAGAATTAGGGTTAACTTTAAAAGTTATGCAAACGCAAGGTTTTGGACCTGTTTTATTTAGAGAAGAATGTGTTTTTAGAAAAGAATTAAAACTTTCAGATAAAATTTTCATTCACACAAAAACTTCAAAAATGAAAGCCGACGCTTCTCGCTGGTCAATTATTCACGAATTTAGAAGAGAAGACGACACACTTTGCGCAACTATTACCGTTGATGGAGCTTGGATGGATACAAAACTTAGAAAATTAGCTTCGCCTACTCCAGAAATTGCAGTTCAAGCTTTATCTATATTTCCAAAAAGCGATGATTTCGTTGGACTTTAAAATATTGTACAAATGAGACGTTTAATTTCTTTTTTTTTTATTCTGGCTCTTTTTGCAAACTGCAAAAACAAATCTTCAGACGAGACCAAATCTTCTGAAAAAACAAATGTTGCAAAAGAATCTAAATCTCCAAAAGAAACGGTTCAAGCTTATTTGTCTGCAACAAACCATTTTGATTTTGAAACCGCAAAAAAATTCCTGATTACAAATAAAGAAAATCAGATGATTTTGGAAACTCTCAAAAAAATGGAAAAAAGTATTCCAGACAAGGAAAAAACCAGATTTATAGACAAAGAAAAAAAAGCTTCTTATTTTGAAAAAGAAATAACCGATTCGACTGCTCAAATTATTGTAACTCCAGACATGGATGCTGTTATACCTATCGAATTCAATTTGAAAAAAGTAAGCAATGATTGGTTAATCGAATCTGTTATTTCTCATTAATACAAAAAACAAGCTATGATAGATTACATAAAAGACTTTAGAATCGGATTTTTTATTGCCATCATAGCAATTACAACAATTGTTTTGGGCGCGATTACAGACAGAGCGCTCCGTTATCTCTTATACAAAAAACAAATCGACAAAGATTATGATGCAACTGGTTTTAAATTTTTAAAACACTTAATAATAACCATAATTTACATTTTAGGTTTTGCTTTTGCTTTAATACAAATTCCTGAATTTAAAATCATCGGACATTCTTTTCTGGCGGGCGCAGGCGTTATTTCTCTTGTTGCAGGTCTTGCTTCACAACAAGCTTTAAGTAACATTGTTAGCGGAATATTTTTGGTGATTTTTAAACCTTTTAAAATCAATGATAAAATTACCATCAACAATTTTATCGGAACAGTAGAAGATATTAATCTGAGACAAGTTGTTTTGAAGGATGCCGAAAACAATAGAATTATTATTCCAAATTCGGTAATCAGCAATCAAATTATTGTGAATACCAATATGCACGATACTAAATGCTGTAAAATAATAGAAATTGGAATTGGTTACGATTCTGATATCGAAAAAGCTTTAGAAATAATAAAAGACGAAATCGCTAAACATCCATTATTTATTGATACTCGCACAGCCGAAAATAAAAAAGAAAAAGCGCCGCTGGTCGTTGCACGCGTAGTCGCTTTAGCCGATTCTAGCGTAAATCTAAAAGCTTGGGCTTGGGCAAAAAACTCTACTGATGGATTTGTAATGTATTGCGATTTACTTCAAAGCATCAAAAAAAGATTTGACGAAAATAACATTGACATTCCGTATCCGCAACGCGTTGTTACATTAAAACAATAATTTTTTCTGATAACTTTAAGATTTTAAGCTTTGTTTTAAAAATGTTACGTTTTAACTTTATAAGTTATTAAAACAAATGCCCGTAAATATGAAAATCTTCAAAGTATTAGCACTTTTAATTCCTTTTTTAAGTTTTGCTCAAGAAGGAAATATTAAGTCTCTCGATATTAATTTAAGTAATTACGATTATCCTTTTCCTGTTCATTTTTTAGAATTAAGCAATCAGCGTCAAGCGCTTAAGATGGCTTATATGGATATAAAACCAGATAATTACAACAATAAAAACATTGTTCTCCTTCACGGAAAAAACTTCAACGGCGCTTATTGGGAAACAACTATTAAAGCTTTAACAAAAGAAGGATTTCGTGTAATTGTTCCCGATCAGATTGGTTTTGGAAAATCTACAAAACCAGATAATTTCCAGTATACTTTTCAGCAATTGGCAGAGAATACCAAAAAACTTTTAGATCATTTAAAAATTCAAAAAACAACCATTTTAGGTCATTCTATGGGTGGAATGCTTGCAACTCGTTTTGCATTGATGTATCCTGAAACTACAGAAAAGCTAATTTTAGAAAATCCGATTGGATTGGAAGACTGGAAATTAATTGTGCCTTATAAACCCGTTGATTGGTGGTACGAATCGGAATTAAAACAAAATTACGAAGGCATTAAAAAATACCAAATGGCGAATTACTATGACGGAAAATGGAATGCCGATTATCAAAAATGGGCTGAACTTGGCGCTGGCTGGACAACTGCTCCCGATTATAGTAAAGTGGCTTGGAATTCTGCTCTTCTTTATGATATGATTTTTACACAACCTGTTTTATACGAATTTAAAAATATCAAAAGTCCAACGCTTTTAATTATCGGAACAAGAGATAAAACGGCTTTAGGCAAACCTTTGGTTTCGGCAGAAATTCAAAAAACAATGGGAAATTATGCCGAATTGGGCAAAAAAACACAAAAAGCTATTCCTAATTCTAAATTAGCAGAAATTCCAAATACTGGACATTTACCGCATATCGAATCTTTTGATTCATTTATAAAATCATTAATCGTATTTTTGAAATAAAAACTAACTTAAAAACTATATAAATTATGTTTACAATTGAGCAAATAAAAGAAGCGCATGCAAAAGTGAAAAGCGGTGCTGACTTTCCAAATTATATTCAAGACCTAATAATTTTAGGTGTAAAAGGATATGACACGTATGTACACGACGGAAGCGTAGTTTATTTCGGACTAAACAATTATACTGCTGAAGCTGAAGAAAAATATCCTGAAATCAAAGTAGCTGATTTTCCAAACAAAGAACTTTTTATTGAATTTTTGGTAAAACATCAGCACGGCGAAACCGACTATATGACTTTCTGCAAACATTGTGCACAAAGCGGAATTGCAAAATGGCGTGTTGATATTGTTGAAATGACTTGCACCTATTTTGATAAATCTGAAAATGAAATTTTGATCGAAAAAATTCCAAGTTAATTCATGCTTATTTTCAATCAAAATTCTAAAAAAGCTTTTAAGAAAGGTATTATATTCTTTATTTTAATGATTTCTTTTTCAAGTTTTTCTCAGAACAAAAAAGAAAATCCAAAATTTAAAGTAATTGCATTTTATACCGCAAAAAACGATCAGGCGCATATTAGTTTTGTGCATGAAGCGAATAAATATTTCCCAAAATTAGCTGCCGAAAATCATTTTCAATACGATTCTACGAGCAATTGGGAAAATTTAAATCCAAATTTTCTAGCTAAATATCAAGTTGTTTTGTTTTTAGACACACGTCCCGAAAAAAAAGAACAGCGCGAAGCTTTTCAGAAATACATGGAAAACGGAGGCGGTTTTATCGGGTTTCATTTTTCTGCGTTTGCTTTAAATGAATCGAGTTATAATCAAGATTGGAACTGGTATCACAATACTTTTCTAGGATCTGGAGAATACGGAAGCAATACTTGGAAACCAACATCGGCAGTTTTACGAGTAGAAAATCAGCATCCTGTAACCAAAAATATTCCCAAAACTTTCACTTCTTCACCAAACGAATGGTACAGATGGTCGAATGATTTAACCAAAAATCCAGACATCGAAATTTTATTAGCCATTGATCAATCTAGTTTTCCGTTAGGAACTGGCCCAAAAGCGCATGAAATCTGGCACAGCGGTTATTATCCCGTAGTTTGGACAAATAAGAAATACAAAATGCTGTACGTAAATATGGGACACAATGATATTGATTATGAAGGCGGAACAAACAAAACCTTATCGTACACTTTTGAAAATAAAACACAAAGTCAATTAATTTTGAATGCCCTTCTTTGGATGGGAAATTCGAAGAAAAAATAAAAAAATGGCAACGATATCACCATTAATTTCTGCCGAAGAATTAGTTTCTGCTTCAAATATTATTTTAGTAGATGCGCGAGCTGGAGCAAATGCTTTTGAAAATTATCAAAATGAACATTTAAAAGGCGCTCGTTTTGTAGATTTAAATCGTGATTTAGCTTCAATTTCAGAAAACCCAGCCAACGGCGGAAGACATCCTTTGCCGTCTGCAGAAGATTTTTCTAAAACGCTTTCTTCTCTCGGAATTTCACCTTCAAGTCACGTTATAGTTTACGATGATAAAAACGGATCAAACTTCGCCGCAAGATTTTGGTGGATGATGCGTGCGATTGGGCATGAAAAAATTCAAGTTGTAAATGGCGGTTATCAAGCTGCAATTCAAGCAGGTTTTCCAACAAATTCTGAAATTGAATCATTTGAGAAAACAGTTTATCCTTTTCAGGAATGGAAATTACCTTTAGCCGATATTGACGAAGTCGAAAAAGCTCGCAAAAATGATCAAAATATCGTAATCGATGTTCGAGATAAAAACAGATTTGACGGTTTAACAGAACCTCTAGATTTAATTGCAGGACATATTCCAGGCGCTGTAAATGTTCCTTTAACTGAAAATTTAAACGAAGACGGATTTTTTAAATCTGCTGAAGAATTAGCTCAAAAATATAAAGCCATAATTGGAGACAAAAAATCAGAAAATACAATTGTGCATTGCGGTTCGGGTGTTACTGCTTGTCACACTTTATTGGCAATGGATTACGCTGGAATTCCGATTCCGAAATTATATGTGGGTTCTTGGAGCGAATGGTCAAGAAATGATCGCGAAATGACAACAAAAAACTAGAATAAAAATTATATTTTGCCTCAGATTAAATAGATTCGAATGATTATCCTTCTTAATCTTTGGCAAAAAAAATAAAAATTACAATGCAGCATTGGGATATACTTTTATCAAATCAGGTAAATAAAAAGGCTTTTATAGAAAACATATTAAACGGAGAAGCAAAAGGCGAATTAGCCATTTTTAATAATCAGAAAGGAATTCTGTTTTCTGATATTGCAATCGAAAAGTTTATCGAAAAAGAATTTCAATATGATAGCGTTGAAGCATCAACAACTTCAAACAGACAATTGAGAACTTTTTCTTCGGGAGAACGCAAAAAAGAGTTTTTAAAATATTGTATTGATCAAAAACCTGATTTCATCATTTTCGATAATCCGTTTGACCATTTAGATCAGCCTTCAAGAGTTGTTCTTGCCGATTCTTTAAAAGATTTGACTAATGATATTGCTATTATTCAGCTTTTAAATCGTACTGTTGATGTATTAGATTTTGTTCCAAATAAAGCTTTAATCAAAGACAATACTTTTGAATTACATCCATTTGTAAAAACCGAAAACCATTTTAAAACTTTAAATACAGCATCAATTCCAAAAGCTGTAGAACCACATAATTTTCACGAAAGTGTATTAATAAAATTAGATGATGTTTCGGTAAGTTATGAAGAACGAAAAATCCTTAACAACATTTCTTGGACAATCAAACAAGGAGAATTCTGGCAATTAATCGGTCCAAATGGTTCTGGAAAAAGTACAATTTTATCTTTGATTACGGGCGATAATCCAAAAGGTTTTGGACAGAATTTATTTTTATTCGGAAGAAAAAAAGGAACTGGAGAAAGTGTTTGGGAAATTAAAAAACAAATCGGAATTTTTACTACTTCTATGACCGATTTATTCCAAAAAGGTCACACTCTTGAACAAATGATTCTTTCGGGATTCTTTGACCAAATCGGACTTTATACAGAACCGTCAACACATCAAAAAAATATTGTAACACAATGGCTCGAAGTGATAGAAATGGCACATTTACGTAAAAAACGTTTCATTGATCTTTCTATCGGACAACAAAGAGTTGCATTAATCGTTCGCGCTGTTTTAAAACATCCGCCATTATTAATTTTAGACGAACCAGTTGAAGGTTTAGATGACGAAAATGTAGATTTGGTTATTCAATTAATTAATACAATAAAACAGGAAACAAATGTGAGTATTATTTACGTTTCGCACCGAATTGAACAAGGCCTCGCTCCTACTTCAGTTTTCGAACTTTTACCGTCAGAAACAGGTTCGACAGGAAAAATAAAATACCATTCAGAATTGAATTAAAACACGAATTCCACTAATTTACACGAAATTAATCTGTGCAAATTAGTGGAATTTGTGTTCAAAAAAAATTATCTAATTTTATAATTGACAAATTATCTAATTATTCCTCATCTTCAACATTGTGCGATTTCACATAATTACGCCATTTCTCAATACATTCTTTAAAATCGTCTGGTAATTCAGTATCAAAACGCATTAATTCACCCGTATTTGGATGAATAAATCCAAGCGTTTTTGCATGCAACGCTTGACGAGGTAAAGCTTTAAAACAATTCTCAATAAACTGTTTGTATTTTGTAAAAGTCGTTCCTTTTAGAATCAAATGTCCGCCGTAACGTTCATCATTAAATAATGGGTGTCCGATATGTTTCATGTGTGCACGAATCTGGTGCGTTCTTCCTGTTTCTAGTTTACAAGAAATAAGAGTTACATAACCAAAACGTTCCAAAACTTTATAATGTGTAATGGCAGGTTTGCCTATTTCAGGATCGGCAAAAACTGCCATTTGCATGCGATCTTTTAAGTGTCTTGCAAGGTTTCCTTCAATTGTACCGCTTTCAGCAGCAACATTTCCCCAAACAAGAGCAATATACTCACGTTCAGTTGTTTTTGCTTCAAATTGCTTCGCTAAATGCGTCATTGCAGCTTCTGTTTTGGCCACAACCAAAAGTCCAGAAGTATCTTTATCAATTCTATGAACCAAACCGGGACGCTCGCTGCTGTTCATTGGCAAATTATCAAAATGATGAGCCAAAGCATTTACCAGAGTTCCTGTATAATTTCCGTGACCTGGATGCACAACCATTCCCGGCTCTTTGTTAATTAACAAAAGAGCATCATCTTCATACACAATATTCAACGGAATATCTTCAGGAAGAATATGATTTTCAAACGGAGGATGCGATAACATTACAGTTATAACATCAAAAGGTTTTACTTTATAATTTGATTTTACCGGAATATCATTTACAAAGATATTTCCGTTTGTTGCCGCGTTCTGAATTTTATTTCTAGTGGCATTCGGAATCAAATACATTAAATATTTGTCAATACGCAAAAACGCTTGACCTTTGGGGACTTCAAATCTGAAATGTTCGAATAATTCGTCTTCCAGATCTAAATTTTCTTCAATATTATTGTTCATCATTTGGGGTTTCTGCAGGCGCAGCAGCTGTACTGTCTGCCTGGCTTTCATCAACATAACTTGCTTTTCCGTCACCTAAAACTAAATCAATTTTAGACGCTTTAAGCACACGATCTCCTACTTTTAAGTTTCTTCCTTTTAGGCGCATTTCCAAAACCATATCTTTTCCAAGATTCGGAATATAAGTAATTGTTCCAAGTTCTAAACCTAAAGCTTTTAAAGTTGGAACAGCTTCACGATAAGTTTTCTCGATTAAATCAGGAATTTTTACAGATGAAAAACCTGAAGCATTAATCTTAATATAAATTTTTCTTCCCACTTTTACTTTAGTTCCAGGAAGCGGATCTTGCTCAACTACACTATATTTTGGAAATTCACTTCTGTAATCAACACTGTCTAAAAGAACATAATCTAAATCCAGTTCGTCTAATTTATTTTCCACTTGTTCCTCGGTCAATTTAGACAAATTCGGTACCGCAATCTCGTGTCCGTGATCTGTTGTAAAAGTTAACCAATGCATAAATAAGTAACCAATAACCGCGATAATAGCTGCGGCCGCAAGCAATTGCAAGAAAAAAACTCGACTTGTTAAATACTGACGTAAACTCATAAATTTATTTTTAATAGCGACAAAGATAAAGTATTTCGTTTCAAAAAAAATGATAATTTTGTTTAAAACATGAAACTCGCGTGATTGTCATCCTGAACGAAGTCGAAGTCACACAAAGTGATTCAGCACACGGGACTTCAACTTCGCTCAGTCTGACAAAAACAAAATAAAAAATTAGTGGAAATTCGTGCAATTCGTGGCGAAAACCAATTTAACAAATTAACGATTAAACAAAAAACATGAAAAACATTGCCATTATCATGGGCGGATATTCTAGCGAATATAAAATTTCTTTAATCAGCGGAAATGTCGTTTACCAATATCTTGACAAAACAAAATACAACGGATTCAGAGTTCATATTTTTAAAGAAAAATGGGTTTATGTAGACCAAAACGATGCAGAATTCCCAATCGATAGAAATGATTTTTCTGTAACAGTAAATGGCGAAAAAATCACTTTTGACTGCGTTTTTAATGCGATTCACGGAACTCCAGGCGAAGATGGCTTAATGCAAGCATATTTTGAATTAATCGGATTGCCACAATCTTCTTGCGATTATTACCAATCTGCATTAACATTCAATAAAAGAGATTTATTATCGGTTTTAAAACCATACGGAATCAAAACGGCGATTTCTTATTATTTGAATAAAGGTGACAAAATAAATACTGCTGAGATCGTTAAAAAAGTTGGACTTCCTTGTTTCGTAAAACCAAACAAAGCGGGTTCAAGTTTCGGAATCTCAAAAGTAAAAACCGAAGCCGAACTTCCAATTGCAATTGAAGTAGCTTATAAAGAAGATAACGAAATCATTATTGAAAGTTTCCTTGACGGAACTGAAGTCTCTGTTGGAGTAATTAATTATAAAGGTGAAATTAAAGTTCTTCCAATTACTGAAATCGTTTCTGACAATGATTTCTTTGATTATGAAGCAAAATACGAAGGAAAATCGCAAGAAATAACACCAGCAAGAATCTCTGACGAATTGACTCAAAAAGTGGGAGAAACAGCAAAACGCGCTTACGAAGTTTTAAAAATGAAAGGTTTCTCAAGAAGCGAATTCATCATTGTTGACAACGAACCATATATGCTGGAAATGAACACAATTCCAGGTCTAACAACAGAAAGTTTGATTCCGCAACAAGCAAAAGCTGCTGGAATTTCTCTAGAAGATTTATTTACAAATGCTATTGAGTTAGCTTTAGCTTAAAGATACTAAGGTTCTGAGATTCTAAGTTACTAAGATTTCAGAACCTTATTTTTTAATTTAATTGTCAGACTGAGCGAAGTCGAAGTCCTACACATAGAAAAACTTAGAATCTTAGCAACTAAGAACCTTAGCACCTCCAAAAAAATGAAAGAAATATTTGAATGGGATAGACTTTTTTTTAACAGCTTGCCAGAAGCTTTTATTTTCGAAGTAATATTTCGTTCAACGGTAATGTTTATCATTTTGTTGCTAACTTTAAAATTAGCAGGGAAAAGAGGTGTAAAACAATTATCAATCTTTGAAACCGTAATTATTATCGCATTAGGTTCTGCCGCTGGCGACCCAATGTTTTATGAAGATGTCGGAATAGTTCCGGCCGCAATTGTATTTACTGTAATTATTATTTTATACCGTTCGGTAACTTGGTTGACAGGAAAAAGCAAAAAGTTTGAAGAATTTATTGAAGGAAAAACGGAGTGCTTGATTAATGACGGAAAATTCTCTGTTTCTACATTTAGAAAAGAAAGTTTAGCGCAAGACGAATTTTTCGCAGAATTGCGCATTAAATCGATCGAGCATTTAGGTCAGGTAAAACACGCGTTTATTGAAACTAGCGGAGAAATAAGCGTTTTTTATTACGAAGACAAAGATGTTGGATACGGATTGCCTATTCTACCATCTTTATTCTACGCAAAAAGCAAGTTCATTCCATCTGACGGCATTTATTCGTGTAGTTTCTGCGGACACACTCAAGAGCAAAAAGCAGGAACAGCAAATTGTAAGGTGTGCAAAAAAGACGAATGGGTTGAAGCAATTAACACGAAGAGAATAACATAAAATAAATTTCAAAAAAATAAGATTCAATACAATCTAAATAAAACCTTAGAATCTTAGTATCTCAGAACCTTAGAAACTCAAAAAAATGAGAAAAGCCATATTTCCAGGATCATTTGACCCAATTACACTTGGACACGAAGACATTATCAAAAGAGGACTTCCTTTATTTGATGAAATCGTAATTGCAATTGGTGTTAATGCCGAAAAAAAATACATGTTTTCCTTAGAAGAAAGAAAGCGTTTTATTGAAGAAACCTTCAAAAACGAACCAAAGATTTCGGTTATTACATATGAAGGATTAACAATTGATTTGGCCAAAAAACTAAAAGCCAATTTCATTTTAAGAGGACTACGCAATCCAGCCGATTTCGAATTTGAAAAAGCCATTGCTCACACCAATAGAAAACTTTCGAAAATAGAAACGGTATTTCTTTTAACTGCCGCAAGTACATCGTTTATCAGTTCGAGCATTGTGCGCGATGTATTACGTCATGGTGGCGAATATGAAATGTTAGTTCCGAATGCGGTTCGAGCGAAGAAATAAAATCTATTGAAAATAATCCAAGCACCCAAAGTCATTGCGAGGAACGAAGCAAACACACTATGTTGAATCTAGAAAATGAGATTGCTTCGTTCCTCGCAATGACTAAAATAGAAAAACTTGCCAGCGAAGCAAATTATAAGTAATTTCGCATTTTTAAAACAAACAATAAATAATGAGCATCGAAAGAGAATTAAGCAAACGAAGCGGATCTAAATGTGAACTTTGTGGCGCTGAAGAAAATTTAAAAGTTTATCAAGTCCTTCCAACTAAAAAAGGCGGAATTGATGAAGCTATATTAGCCTGTAATACTTGTATTGACCAAATTGAAAATCCAGACAATGTTGATTTAAATCACTGGAGATGCCTTAACGACAGTATGTGGAACGAAAATATTCCCGTACAAGTTGTCTCTTGGAGAATGTTAAGCCGTTTACGCACTGCTGGATGGCCGCAAGAATTACTAGATATGATGTATTTGGATGAAGATACTCTAGAATGGGCAAAAGCAACTGGAGAAGGCGAAGATGACGAAAATAAATTAGTTCACCGTGACAGCAACGGCGTAGTACTACAACACGGAGATTCGGTTGTTTTAATCAAAGATCTTAAAGTAAAAGGTTCTAGCATGGTTGCCAAACAAGGAACTGCCGTTAGAAACATCCGTTTAGACCACGAAAATGCCGAATATATTGAAGGAAAAGTTGATGGACAACAGATTGTGATTATTACGCAATATGTGAAGAAAATCTAAAAGATACTAAGGTTCTAAGTTGCTAAGATTCTAAGCTTTTTAGTTTTACCGCAAAGCACACAAAGATTTACGCAAAGTTCGCAAAGTTTTATTTACAAAGCTTTGCGAACTTTACGCTTTTATAAAGCCTTTAAAAATAAAAAACTTAGCGTGCTTTGCGGTAAAATTGAAGGCAAAGTTTATAAACTTGAAACAAAGAAAACCATTCAATAAAAAAGCCCGTTCATAATCCTGAACGGGCTTTTTAAATCTAATATTTTAAGAAAATTATTTCTGGAATAATTTACTGATTTGATCTTTTACTAAAGGCTCAGAAACATTGTTTGTTGCAGCATCTCTTTCTTTGCTAGAAACCATAAATTGCACTGTCGCTTTATCTGGAACAACATTTCCTGTGTAATGCAACCAAATGTAGTTGTTCGGTAATTCTAATTTAATATCGTATAATGGTGTTGCTGTAAAACCTCCCATAATGATATTGTATAGGTTATTGTAATCATTGTTAAGGTTTTTGAATGAAAATTTTCTTAAATTAGAATCTTCATCATCCGATAGAATAGTAGTGTAATACACTGTATACTCATCTCCAATTTTCTGAATGTAATTGTTGTTTACTTTTCCTAATTTCTCAACTGGAACAGTTTCAAGGACTTTAATCTGTGCAAACGAAACAAAGCTGAAAAATAATGCAGCAAGGGTAATAATCTTTTTCATAGTGAATTTGGGGTTTACAATTTTACTGTAGCAAAAAAACATAGAAATATTGAAAAAACACCTATCAAACCATTATTTTTTTAACATAAAATTGTAAAAGTTAGTTACAATATCTTAAAATACTGAAATACAAAAAGATAAACCTTTAAAAACCAAATTTTAAATTCTAATCTTTATACTAGAATCTTGCCTTTTGATTATTTCTTCTAAATTATCTAAAATCAATATTTCCCTTTCTTCTCCTCTTCTACTTTTTTGATTACGTTACGAGCAACTTCAATTTTAAACTTTTTACCTTTCATTTTTTCATCTCTCACATTTTTCAGCAAATCTTTAACTTTATTGAATTTTACGGCTGCAAACGAAACGAAATCTTTTACTTCAATCAATCCTAAATCTTCTTTTTCTAGTTTCCCTTTTTGAGAAAAGAAACCGACAATATCAAATTTATTCAGTTTAGTTTTCTTCCCACCGCTGATATAAATGGTTTGAAATTGAGGCGGATTTGGAAGCGAAACTTTTCCTTCCACATCCAAAACTTTCATTTCATAATCAATATAGTCCAATTGTTTTTCACTTTCGTGAATGATAATATACGCCGTTCCAGTTGCCTGCATACGCGCTGTACGTCCGTTTCTATGGGTGAATTCGTCTTCTTTTAAAGGCAAATGATAATGAATAACGTGTTTCATTTCTGGAATATCCAAACCTCTGGCAGCCAAATCTGTGGTTACCAAATATGTTACACTTCCATTTCTAAACTGAATCAAAGCGCGCTCACGTTCTTCTTGATCCATTCCGCCATGATAATAAACAGAATAGATTCCTTTTTCGTTTAAAGTATCACTAATACGTTCTGCAGCATCACGATGATTACAGAAAATAATAGCCGATTCTGATTTTAAAGAACAAATCAGATTGAACAAGCTTTGCAATTTATCTTTAGATGGCGAAATCACCATTTTCATAGAAAGATTTGCTTTTTCTTCTTCCTCTGGAATAAAATCCAAAATCGTTGGATTTACCACACGTGTATATTTCGGAATTTCAATATCAGAAGTCGCCGAAACCAGAACTCTTTTGTTTACTTTCGGCAATCTTCCGATAATAAAAGACATCTGTTCGTGAAATCCTAATTGAAGCGATTTATCAAACTCGTCTAAAATCAAAGTCTGGATTTTATCGGTTCTAAAAGTGTCTCTGTCAATATGATCGGCAATTCTTCCGGGCGTTCCAATTAAAACTGCTGGCGGATTACTTAAATTTTTGATTTCGGTATCAATTGAATGTCCACCGTAACAAATATTGACTTTATATTGCGTTCCCATTTTCTTCCAAACTTGTTCAATTTGCAATCCCAATTCACGAGACGGAACTAAAATTAAACATTGAACAGAAAGAATTTCAGGCTGTAATAATTCTAAAACAGGAAGCAAAAACGCTAAAGTTTTTCCAGATCCAGTTGGAGAAAGTAATAAAACGTTGTTTTCATTCAAAATAGCATCTTGTGCCATTTCTTGCATTTCGTTCAGACTCTGAATTCCTAAATTCGAAAGTATATTGTTGGAATGGTGTTTTTTATTCATTTTGCAAAAGTAATTAAAAGGTTTCAAGTTTCAGGTTTTCTTTTGTTTCAAGTTTTTTTTACCGCAAAGCACGCAAAGGTTTACGCAAAGTTCGCAAAGTTTATGTTCAAAGCTTTGCGAACTTTGCATTTTTACAAAACACATACATAAAAACCTTGCGTGCTTTGCGGTAAAAAAACACAAAGCATATCAACGTGAAACCTGAAACTTGAAACAAATAAAACTATTATATTTGACGATCAAAAACCCAAAATCATGAAACTTTTTACATTTCTCTTTTCACTTTGCACGATAACTCTTTTCGCTCAAAACAATAAAAAATACGAGACGTTTTTTGAGAAAGGAAACGGAAATCAATCGGCAACTTATCAAGAAACTATTGCTTATTTTAAAATGCTCGCCGCTGATTTTCCAACAATTCAGATTAAAGAAATGGGACTAACAGATTCTGGTGAACCTTTACATATGGTTACTTTTAATCCTGACAAGGCATTTGATTTTGATAAAATCCAAAAAACAAAAGCCGTACTTTTTGTCAATAACGGAATCCACGCTGGAGAACCTGACGGAATCGATGCGACGATGCAATTTTATAGAGATTTAGCAATTGGCAAACTCAAAGCGCCAAAAAATACGGTTTTGGTTACGATTCCTGTTTATAATATTGGAGGTGCTTTAAATAGAAATTCCACAACTCGCGCCAATCAAGACGGACCTGAAATTTACGGTTTTAGAGGAAATGCCAGAAACTACGATTTGAATCGTGATTTAATGAAATCTGATACGAGAAACACAAAGAGTTTTGTCGAGATTTTCCAAAAAATAAACGCCGATGTTTTTATCGATAATCACGTAAGCAACGGTTCTGATTATCAATACAAACTAACGTATATTATGACACAGCATAATAAACTCGGAACGGTTTTGGGCGATTTTCTGAATAACGAAATGATGCCCGCTTTGGTAAAAGATCTTCAGAAAAAGAAAATCGAAACGACGCCTTATGTCGATTCTTTTAAAGATACGCCAGACAAAGGTTTTGGGCAGTTTGTTGATAGTCCGCGATATACAACAGGTTACACTTCCCTATTTAATACGATTGGTTTTGTGGTGGAAACTCACATGCTGAAAAAATATGCAGAACGCGTAAAAATGACGTACGAATACATGAAATCGACTTTGGATTTTACCGATGCAAATTATCAAAAAATAAAAGATTTAAGAGTAAAGAATTTAGAGCAATATCAACCTAAAAAATCCTATACTTTAAAATGGGAATTGGACAGCACAAAATCGACTACTTTTTCGTTTTTAGGTTATGAAGCCGGTTACAAAAAAAGCGAATCTACAACTGGAAATCGTTTGTATTACGACCGAAGCAAACCGTACAAGAAAGACGTTCCGTATATCAAAGAATTTAAATCGGTTAAAGAAGTCGTGATTCCGACGGCTTATATTGTTCCGAGAGGATATTGGAATATTATTGATCTTTTGAAAAACAGTAATATCTCGTTCAAACAAATTAAAAACGATACGCTTATTGAAGTCGAAAGCTATAGAATTGCCGATTTTAAAACTGTTCCGTCTGCATACGAAGGACATTATCTGCACAGAAATACAACCGTAACTTCTAAAATCGTTAAAATGGCTTTCGCTAAAGGAGATTACATCGTGTCAACAAACCAAAAAGGTGTAAAATATCTCGTAGAAGCTTTTGAACCAGAAGGCGTTGATTCGTTCTTTAACTGGAATTTCTTCGATCCAATTTTACAGCAAAAAGAACATTATTCAGAATATATTTTTGAAGATACTGCGGCAAATCTTTTAAAAGAAAATCCAACTCTGAAAGGAGAATTAGAAGCTAAAAAACAATCTGATCCTGCTTTTGCTAAAAACCCTGAAGCACAATTAGATTGGATTTATAAACATTCTGTTTATTATGAAAAGGCGCATATGCAATATCCTGTTTATCGAGTGCTCTAACAATCTTTTTCAATTGCTTTCAAAATGACTTTTTAGAAATTGTTATTTTATAAATTTTGAAAAAACTTATTTAAATCATCAACCAAAAATAATTATAAACTATGGCAGTAGGATTTACACCAAAACACATTGAAGAATTTTCTTTAAACGAGTTAACGAAAGAGGAATTTCTTGTTCTTGCAGTTGAAACAGGCCTTAAAAAAAATTATAACCTGAACTATATAAGCGAAAATGGCTTTATTGCCTATACCAATAACGGTATGTTTTCTTGGAATGCAGAAATCACAATTAAAGTAGAAAGTAATATCGTAAGTATCCAAAGTGCTTCAACTGGTAATGAAATGGTTGATTGGAATAAAAATAAAAAAAATGTATTAAATTTTATTTCAAGTCTTGAAGAACTGAAATTAAAGTTTACAAAAGAAGAACTAGCAATAAAATATCAGGAGTTAAAAGACAAAATTGTTTCTGATGAAGAGGATGTACTAAAGCTTCCACCAGCGACAACAAAAGAAAAAATTGAAAGTTTCTTCTCCATATTTAAACCTACAGAAGGCTATTATATAACACCAATCATATTAAATCTTAATATATTAATTTTCATCTTGATGGCAATAAAAGGTGTAAATATTATAGAACCAAGTAATGAAAGTTTACTCAACTGGGGAGCCAATTTTAGACCACTAACTTTAGATGGACAATGGTGGAGGCTTTTAACAAACTGCTTTTTACATATCGGAATTTTTCATCTTTTGATGAATATGTACGCTTTACTTTACATTGGCGTTTTATTGGAACCGCATTTAGGTAAAACTAGATTTATTTCAGCTTATTTACTAACTGGTATTACCGCAAGTATTACAAGTCTTTGGTGGCATGATTTGACCATAAGCGCTGGCGCATCTGGGGCTATTTTCGGAATGTATGGTGTATTTCTGGCAATGCTAACTACCAATTTAATCGAAAAAACAGAGCGAAAAGCATTACTCACTAGTATTTCAATTTTTGTTGGATACAATTTAATCTACGGACTTAAAGGAGGCATTGATAATGCTGCTCATATCGGTGGTCTTGTTGGAGGACTTGTGATTGGATATATTTTTATTCCAAGTCTGAAAAAACCAACAGAAACAAAATTGAAATTTGGATCCATTATACTAATATCGTTTCTAGTACTATTTTCATCTTTTGCTATTTATAGAAAAATACCAAATGATATTGCAACTTACGACGCAAAAATACAGCAATTTGTTGCTATCGAAAAAATAGCTTTAGAAATTTATAATTTACCTAAAAATGCCCCTAAAGAAAAAATTCTCCATGAAATTAAAGACAAAGGAATTTATAATTGGCAGAAAAACATCAAACTAGTAGAGAGCTTTAAAGAATTTGATTTACCTGAAGAAATTCAGAACAGAAATGAGATTTTAAAAGAATATTGCCAATTGCGTATTAAAAGCTATGATTTGTTATATAAATCAGTTGCTGAAAACTCTAATCAATATGATCAGCAAATTGATGAATACAATAAACTTATTGAAGCAAAAATTAATGAACTTACTCAAAGACAAAGTATAGAATCATCTCACTAACAGAAAAAATCTAAAACCTGAAACAAATCTAAAATCAAAATACAGCTCTGCGTGAGGGATAGAAGCAAGCTACCGAAGTAGCGCGGATAGCCCGACAGCAATAAAAAAAAGACCCAATGAACGCAAAGTTGATTGGGTCTTTTTTGTATTGGTGGCACGCCCCTATATTTAAACTTCAAATTTTAAATCCCAAATTCAAAGTAAATTTTGAAATCGGTAAATTAAATGGAATCTGGTCCTGATCGATAAGCAACTGGTGGCGCATTTTTTTCTGTTGGAACTTCTTCTTCTTCAAACAATAATTTAATGTTTTCGTAAGAATTTTTAAGCGCTTCTTTGATTTGTTCTGGATTTAACCAGGCTACTTTTTCGATGCCTTCTTCTATTTGTCCGTGTGGCGTTCCTTCAAAATCAGATTGCATTTCGAACCAATGCGTGATTTTGAGTTTGTATTTTCCGTTGCGTTTGAAGATATGATAGGTTTTTTGCAATTTATTGATAATACGAAGCTGATTTACCCCCGTTTCTTCCTCGACTTCACGCATTGCAGTGGCTTCAATCTCCTCGCCTTTCTCGATTCCGCCTTTAGGCAAGTCCCATTTTCCGTTTCTAAAGATGAATAAAACCTCACCTTTTTTATTGTACACAAAGCCTCCGCCCGCTTTATTCACAGGAATTTTGGCTTTTAGGGTTTTCATCATTTCACTTTCATCTGGATGATAAAGAATAGCTTTTTGAATTTTATTTTGAAAAATTTTTATAATAAGCTGTTCTATATCAATACTCTCTAACAAGAACAATTGGAAATCTGTTTCCTTAGAGATTTCATTTGTCAAAAAAAGTGGTTTGTCGTTTACAAAAACTTTATACATTTGTATTATGATTTTTAATAAAGATACTGCCGAAAAAACAGCCGAATTGCTTTTGCAAATAAATGCAATTAAATTGAATCCCGAAAATCCTTTTACATGGGCTTCTGGTTGGAAATCTCCTATTTACTGTGATAATAGGTTAATTCTTTCATTTCCGAGCATCAGAAACTATGTTCGTGATGAATTTGCTAAAAATATCGAAAAACAATTTGGAAAGCCTGATGTGATTGCTGGTGTTGCTACTGGAGCCATTGGAGTTGGAATTTTGGTTGCCGAAAGTTTAGGACTTCCATTCGTATACGTGCGTCCGGAACCTAAAAAACACGGAAGACAAAACCAAGTGGAAGGTTTTTTACAAAAAGGACAAAATGTTGTAGTTGTAGAAGATTTAATTAGTACCGGAAAAAGCAGTTTGATGGCTGTAGAAGCTTTAAGAAGCGAAGGTGCGAACATTAAAGGAATGGCGGCGATTTTTACATACGGTTTTGGTGTTGCCGAAGAAAATTTCAAAGAAGCTAATTTGGATTTATTCACTTTGAGCAACTACGAAAACTTATTAGATTTAGCGGTTCAAAAACAATATATTACCGAAGATCAGCAGTCTACTTTGTTAGAATGGAACGAAAGTCCATCTACTTGGGGACAGGAATAGATTTTAGTCCCGAAGCCTCGGGATAGATTTTAGATTTTAGATTTTAGATTTTAGATTTTAGATTTTAGATTTTAGATTTTAGATTTTAGATTTTAGATTTTAGATTTTAGATTTTAGATTTTAGATTTTAGATTTTA